>Ga0265298_10000225_pt1 | contig 87554 bp, 68 predicted proteins | sample AusTroGonzalo_MG_3_FD_193486 | JGI IMG/M metagenome (GOLD analysis project Ga0265298, IMG submission 193486) | Bovine rumen microbial communities from tropical cattle in Woodstock, Queensland, Australia - Gonzalo_01 | ecosystem: Host-associated > Mammals > Digestive system > Stomach > Rumen ...
AAGGAGATGATGGACCAGATTATTTTGGAGCGCCGTAAGGAACTGCTCTTTGGTTTCCATCGCTTCTTCGACCTGAAGCGCTTCAATACGGAACCGGAATATGCGAAGACCACTACACGTGTGTTCCCCGTTGTCAATGTTTCTGCTGAGCATCCGCAGCAGACTTACACATTGCCTCCTGACTCGCGCCTGTACATCATTCCGTTCCCACGTACGGCTCGCGATAAGAATCCGAATCTGACATTAAACACTGACGAAAAATAATAAAACAGTATATCATTATGAAAAAATTCTATTCTACCCTGCTGTTGGCCTGCATAGGTCTGACAGCGTTTGCTCAAGAACAAAACGACACCACCTACGTGATGTTAGACTTCACACAGAATCCCTGGAACTATCCCGTAAGGGAGGTTACCACTAAATGGTATCCTGACTATTCTGACGTTGAGGGCATTGGCTCTATCCTTGAAAAGACGGATTTCTCATGGCCCTTGACAGAAGGGGCTTCTGAGAAGGTCAAGGTGACCGTCTATCCCGTTGATTTGGATGAGTTCAGCAAGGTGTCTGTTTATGCGAACTACGAGCTCGATCCCGCTGAGGCTGCCGCACTGGGTATTACCGCTGGCAAGACCAACATGCTCTACACACAGCCTGGCACCACCATGCGCTTCGAGGCTCCTGCTGGTTATCAATTTGGCAAGATGTTGTTCTACTGTTACCGTAACGAGAATTTCCTGGTAGGTGACGAGTATGAGGAGGAGTACGGATATAAGTACAACAATGAAGACTTCAAGCATAAGCTGAAGGTTTGGACACCCGCTGCCCCCCACAAGAATCAGTACGGCTACGACATCTGGCAGGGCGATGCCAAGAACATCTTGTTCAACTATCCTTATTTCTCTGTAGTTTTTGTAAAGGCCGATATCCGTCTGGTACCTGACAACGCTTCTGGCATCAAAGAGTTCGACGCTCAGCCTTCAGTCGTCCAAAAGGTTACTTCACTTGACGGACGTACGCTGAATCGTGATGGACTCCGTAAAGGCATCTATATCGTCAATGGAACAAAGCGTGTTGTAAAATGAACTATAGAAATCTGATTGCCGTCGCGCTGCTCATTATGGGTCAGCAGACGGCTTTTGCTGTCGTTAACGACTCGGTGCCTGCTAAAAAGAAGGCAAAGATGGAGTGCTGTGAGGATACCACAGTAACCGATCATAAAGACCCCTACCACAAGGTGGTAAAGGAGGGAGGCTCTATGCGTGAAGGTCTCTTTACTGTGCGCCATATCAAGGACGACTGGTATCTGGAGGTTCCCGACTCGCTGTTGAACCGACTGATGCTGGCAGTGACGCGCTTTGCCAGTGTACCACAGGGCTTCAAGATGGTTAGTGGCGAAGAGGTCAACCATTCGGCCATCTATCTGGAGCAGCATGGTACGAAGACTATTCTGATGCGTGAGTATGTGCGTTCAGCCTTTGCCAATGAGAAGGATAAGATTGCTGAGAATCTCGAACGTTCTGTGGCCGACCCTATTGTCTACAAATTCGATGTCATTGGACGCAATCCCAAAAACAAGTATCAGCTTATCAATATCACAAAGTGGTTGGCCAGCGACAACAAGATAACCAGTTTTAGTTCCAGCGACCGTACGGTGGTTGGTGTAGGAAATGTACAGGCAGACCGTTCGTTTGTCGACACCATCAAGACCTATCCCATCAATCTGGAGATACAGACGCTGCGTACATACGCTATGACATCGGGTAAGGCGCCAACATCGAGGGCAGGTTCTGCTACTGTTGGGCTCACGACGTCGCTGGTGTTGTTGCCTCGTGAACCGATGATGCCTCGTCTGGCTGATGAGCGTGTGGGTTTCTTTAATTCCAAGATAACCCAGTTTACTGACGACGATATTCCAGAACACGAAGCCTATATCTCACGTTATCGCTTGGAGCCCAAGAACCTGAAGGCTTATAAGGCTGGTAAGTTGGTGGAACCCAAGAAACAGATCGTGTTCTATATCGACCCTGCTACGCCCAAAAAGTGGGTGAAGTATCTGAAGATGGGTATCGACGATTGGAATGTGGCCTTCGAGGCTGCCGGATTCAAGAATGCTATCGTGGCCAAGGACTGGCCCAACGATACCACGATGTCGATGGACGATGCCCGCTATTCGGTATTGCGTTATCTGCCTTCGGAGACGGAGAATGCCTATGGCCCACGTATCGTTGACCCCCGTTCGGGCGAAATCATCGAGGCCCATATCTGTTGGTATCATAGCGTTATCAATCTGCTGAAAAAGTGGTATATGACGCAGTGCGGCCCATTGGACAAACGCGGACAGTCGATGGACTTCCCTGATGAACTGATGGGACAACTGATTCGTTTTGTGTCGTCGCATGAGGTTGGTCATTCCCTCGGATTGCGCCATAATATGATAGCTTCGCAGGCTACACCTGTCGAGAAATTGCGCGATAAGGTATGGGTTGAGAAGAACGGCCATACTGCGAGTATCATGGATTATGCCCGTTTCAACTATGTGGCACAGCCAGAGGACAAAATAGGTGAGAAAGGTCTCTTCCCCCGCATCAACGACTACGACAAGTGGGCCATCAAGTGGGGTTATCAGTATCGCCCAGAGTTCAAGGATGCTTATCAGGAGAAGAAAGTCCTGCGTGCTGAGACGACCAAAGTGTTGGAAGGCAACCGACGCCTGTGGTGGAGTGGTGACGAGGGTAAGAGTCAGGATCCACGCTCACAGACGGAAGACTTAGGCGACAACCAGATGCGTGCCAACGAATACGGTATCAAGAACCTGAAGCGTGTGGTCCAGAATCTGGAGAAGTGGACAGCCCAGCCTGACTATCAGTATGATGATCTGAACACGATGCATCGTGCCACACGTTCGCAGTTCCAGAAATATGTCAACCACGTCCAGCGTTACCTTGGTGGCAAGTACACCAACAATGCACCAGGACAACCTGCTCAGGCCTATCTGCCTCGCGAATTACAACAGGAAGCCATTCAGTGGCTGGGACGTCATGTTTTGGATGCACCGATGTGGCTGTATCCTTCTGGCATAGTATCAAAGCTGGGATTGGATGCTGCCGATGAGATTCGTAGTCGTCAGCAGACCTTGATAGCCATGCTGTTGGCACCTGGATTGCTTACGAATATGCATAATAATGCATTGCGTGCTGACAAACCTTATCCAGTAGACGAATATCTGAATGATGTGTTTGCTCAGATTTGGGTACCGCTGAATGCCAAAGACGAACGCCTGAACGACTTCCGTCGCCAAGAGCAGCGTGCCTATGTCGACCACTTGGGACTTGTTCTGAATCCTGCACAGCAGGAGCGTGGCAACTCGAGTGTCGCTGTTCTGCGTGGCGATGCCATTCTCTATGCCGAACAGCATCTGGATCAGGTGGAGAACTATCTGAAAGCACAAAGTAGCGACGGACTGAATGGTCGTCACTACCACAACCTGCTGTTGCGCATCAAGAAGATTCGCGAGAAGTACGAGTCGGGGAAGTGATGTTAGAAGTTAAAAGTTAAAAGTGAAGAGTGAAAAGTGATAAAAAACGGGCAGACATTTGGTTTGCTCGTTTTTTTTCATTAATTTTGCCCCCCAATTAATAGAAAGACGATGAAGAATAGTTTAAGATTGGCTTTTATATGGCTTTTTGCCTTCAGTTTCCTGCTGGTGGCTAATGCCCAAAAAGCAGCTGATAGCACGAAAGTGCCCGCTGCCACTGATACCACGCTGACAACGGGAAATGACACGCTGACGGCAGACTCAGCAATGGCATTGATTAATGCCGACTTGGCTGGTCCTGACGATATGGAGGAAGGTGGCGGACTGCACAAACAGCTGAAGCGTAAGTTTCTTGAGGGCTCGGCAAGTTTTATGTCGTTGGTGGCTCTGGCACTTGTCTTGGGTTTGGCCTTCTGTATTGAGCGCATTGTCTATCTGACGCTGTCGGAGGTGAATACCAAGAAACTGATGGCGGCTGTGGACAGTAAGTTGGAACAGAACGACGTGGAGGGTGCGAAGGATATCTGTCGTGATACGCGTGGTCCTGTGGCCTCGATATGCTATCAGGCTCTGTTGCATATCAAGGAACCCTTGGAGCAGATTGATCGTCAGCTGACCAACTACGGCACCGTCCAGATTGCCAAGATGGAGAAAGGCTGCACGTGGATTCGTTTGTTTATCGCTGTGGCTCCGTCGTTGGGATTCCTTGGTACTGTGATAGGTATGGTGATGGCATTCGACCGCATTGAGACTGCTGGCGACATTAGTCCTACAATTGTTGCTCAAGGTATGAAGGTGGCACTGATTACGACGATATTCGGTATCGTGGTGGCCATCGTGCTACAGTTCTTCTACAACTATATTCTCTCGAAGATTGAGCATCTGACCTCGCAGATGGAGGAGGGTGCCATTACGCTCATGGATTCTGTCACACAATATAAAATGCGAAACAATGGCTGAAGCAGGTGGTCTTTTTATAGCCGAAGTGATGCTTTGGCTCATGTATATTGTCATTGGCGTCGCAGTGGTGGCAACGATTGTATCGGCAGTACGCTCGTATTGGCTGAACAAATAAGAGAAATTGTAAATTTCAAATTCCAAATTCCAAATATTAATGTTCCGCTGGAAGCACAGGGACGTTCCTGAACTCAACACAACGTCGACTGCCGACATATCTTTTATGTTGCTGGTGTTTTTCCTTGTCACTTCGTCGATGGATTCTGACAAGGGACTGGGGCGTAAGTTGTCGCCACTTGACGAACAACAACAGGAACAGCGCGACATCAATCGTAGTAACGTGCTTGAAGTGAAGATTGATGACAATGATGTACTCTACTGCGACGACAAGGTGGTGACATACGAGGAACTGCAACACGAGGTAGAGTCGTTTGTGGCTTCGCGACAGACCGACCAGCATGTAATCGCTGTTGAGACAGCCCGTACTACCAGCTATAACGCCTATTTCGAGATGCAGAACGCCATCGTGAAGGCTTATCGTGAACTGCGTGAAAAAATGGCGCGTCAGCAATATGGGCATTCGTTTGCCAAGTGTTCTGACGCAGAGCGCGACGCCATCAAGGCACGCTATCCGCAACGCATTTCAGAGGGAGTGAAATAGATATATGATGTTTGATGTAAGATGTAAGAGGTAAGAAGTATGAGCAGATTCAAAACAACAAAGAATCGTGAGGTGCCAGGTTTGAACTTGGCAGCATTGCCCGACTTGATATTTACGGTGCTCTTCTTCTTTATGATTGTTACCCACATGCGCGAGGTAACACCCAAGGTGCATTACGAGGTGCCACAGGGTACAGAGATTGAAAAGGAACGCAAGGCAGGCTTGGTGTTCCTGTTTATTGGTAAACCTGTCGATGGAGAAGGTCGCGTGGTAGGCGACGAGACGCGTATCCAACTAAACGACCGCTATGTGACGGTAGCCCAGATTCCTGATGAAATCAAGAAAGAACGCGAACAGATGTCGGAAGACGAACGCCAGCACATGACCATCAGTATCCGTGCCGATAGGGATACGGAGATGGGTGTCATCAACGACGTAAAACAGGCGTTGCGCAGAGCGGGTGCCCTGAACATCAACTATTCGGCTACTGCCTCACAAAATCCACAAAAGCATAATTAAAGGCGTGCTTCTCGTCTTTCTCATGCTCTTCCTTGTTCTCTATGCGCCATTCGGTATAGTCAGGGAAGAAAGCATCAGCCTCAGCAGGCGTGTCGTCAACCTCCGTCAGACAGAGACGATCAGCTATACTGATAGCCTGCTCGTAGACACGCGCGCCACCAATGATATATACGTCTTCGTCAGCCTTGCAGCTTTGTAAGGCTGCTTCGAGGGTGGGGTAGACGTCGCAACCAGGCAGATTCTTGGTTGTTCTCGACAGTACTACATTCCTGCGATTGGGTAGTGCACCCTTGGGTAGCGACTCAAATGTCTTGCGACCCATCACGATGGTGTGTCCCGTCGTCAGCGCCTTAAACCGTTTCAGGTCGTTGGGCAACCAATATATGAGTTTGTTTTCGAAACCAATGGCGCGATTCTTCGCTACCGCAGCAATGATGCTAATCATAATTCTCGATTCTCAATTTTCAATTCTCAATTAAACACTCACTTCCGCTTTGATATGTGGATGCGGATCGTAGCCAACGAGTTCGAAGTCCTCGTAGTGGAAATCGAAGATGTTCTTCACGTCAGGATTAATCTTCATCGTGGGCAGCGGGCGTGGCTCACGCGTCAACTGGAGCTTAGCCTGCTCGATATGGTTCAGGTAGAGGTGGGTGTCACCCGTAGTATGGATGAAATCGCCAGGCTTAAAGCCAGTAACCTGTGCCATCATCTGTAGTAACAGGGCATAGCTTGCAATATTGAAGGGAACGCCCAGGAAGGTATCTGCCGAACGCTGGTAGAGCTGCAGCGACAGACGGTCGCCAGCCACATAGAACTGGAAGATGGTGTGACACGGAGGCAAGGCCATTTTGTTAACTTCAGCTACATTCCATGCAGAGACAATCATACGACGCGAGTTGGGATTGGTCTTCAACTGGTCCACGACATACTGTATCTGGTCGATGACACCTCCGTTGTAGTCAGGCCACGAACGCCACTGGTGCCCATAAACGGGTCCCAGTTCACCGTTCTCGTCAGCCCACTCGTCCCAGATGTGTACGTTGTTCTCTTGCAGGAACCTGATGTTGGTACTGCCCTTGAGGAACCAGAGCAGTTCGTAGATGATACCTTTCAGATAGAGTTTCTTGGTGGTTAAGAGGGGGAAACCGTCTTCCAGATTGTAGCGGCTCTGTGTACCAAAGATGCTGATGGTGCCCGTGCCTGTACGGTCGCCCTTTTCCGTTCCTTCTGTGAGGATACGGTTAAGTATGTCTAAGTATTGCTTCATAATCGTTGGGTATATGTGTTGTCTTGATTTTCCATTCTTTGGGATAGAGGTTGTTAGCGCGTGTGCCGATGTTCTTCACTGGACCAAGTGGATGTCCCATGAAACAGACGTTAACCAATCCGCGAGGGGTATCCTCAGGCAGTATCAATGCTTCGTGGCGCAGATAGGCCATTGCCTGAGTGTAGGTGAGCTCGACGTTGGCTTCTGAGGCTTGGTGTTTGAAGTCTGAGTTTAGCGGTTTTAGTCCGACGGCTTCGGACTTGCGGTCCGACGGCTTCGGACTCTGAGTCCGACTACTTCGGACTGTCAGCCTTTCGCCTTTGGATAAAACGCATATAAAGAGTCCTTCGCTACGAGTAATACCAGGAATGAAACGATAGACGGGCTCATTGAACCCGTTGAGCAGCGAACCAGTGATATTCCATTCAGGTTTGATGTCGATAGGCACCACTTTGGCATCCTCAAACTCGCTGAGCATCCAGCGGATGTTCTCCTCATTCTCCTTAGTATTAAATGTACACGTACTATATATTAATAGGCCTCCGTCGTTCAGACAGGCCCATGCGTCGCTGACGATGTCGTGTTGCAGTTGCCAACATTTCTCCACGTTCTGCGGACTCCACTCTCGGATGGTAGCCTCGTCTTTGCGGAACATGCCTTCGCCAGAGCAAGGCACGTCACATAGAATGAGGTCGAACTTCATCTTCAACTTGCGGTAGTCCTTGGGATAGGCATTGGTGACGTAGTGGTTGTCGTATCCCCACTTCGTGACGTTCTCCAATAGGATGCTGGCACGATTGCGGATGGGTTCGTTGGAATAGAGCACACAATCCTTTGGCAAGGCCGAACGGAGTAGGGTGGACTTGCCACCAGGAGCCGCACACATGTCAAGGGCCAAATTACACAATAGGGTCGGTTCCGCTGTGTAAATTTGGCGGAGTACTTCGTCGAGGAACATCGAGGCAGCTTCCTGCACATAGTAGCAGCCAGCGTGGAACAAGGGGTCGAAGGTAAAGTTGGGACGCTGCTTCAGGTAATAGCCATTCTGGCACCAAGGCACCTGCTCACCATCTATAACCTCAAACCCTTGCGCTTTCTGGGGATTCAGCCGAATGCTGACAGGAGCATCCACTTCAAACGATTTCAGGTATCGTTCGAAGCGCTCATCACCCATCAGTTGGCGTGTTTTTTCTGTGAAAGCAACAGGTAATTGCGTCATTTGCTTGCAAAATTAAAAAAAAAATTGCACCTTTGCAACTAAATTTGAAATAATTACGTCTAACAGACAAAAGAATTAAAAAAACGAAAGTATGAAAAAGGTAATTTTATCAGTTGTGGCTCTTGTGGCACTTGGCATATTGACATCCTGTTCCTGCAGTGGACTGAATGTCAATTTTACAAAAACGAATGCATTGGCAGAGAGGTCTCGTTCGCTAAAGGATTTTGAACGCATCGAACTGTTAGGCTCGTTAGACGTGAAGTATACTCAGGCAGATTCTTTCTCTGTGTTGGTAAAGGCTCCAGTAGAAGCCATCAAGGATGTGGAAACCCGTGTGGAAGGCAACAAACTGGTGGTTAATATGAAGGGTAGCAACAAATTCCTCAATATCGGTGTGTCGAACAGCGACGATGTGACGGTATATGTGACGTCTCCTGATTTCCTCGGCATCGAGTTGAAGGGCTCTGGCGACTTCGAGTGTATCAATCTGTTGGATACTGACAATCTGGATATTTCGCTGAAAGGCTCTGGCGACATTCAGTTCGACGACATCATCTGCGATCAGGTCAACGTGTCGCTGGTTGGTTCAGGAGATGTGGAACTTAAGCACGTGAAAATGCTGCGCTCTTCTGTTGATTTGGTAGGCTCTGGCGATGTCAAGGTTCACTTCGATGATAGTGGCGCAGTAGAATCACATCTGACTGGCTCTGGTGACATCACGCTGACGGGTAACGTTCAGGACTACAAGTCGAACGTGCGTGGTTCTGGCGATATGCATACTAACGACTTGCGGGTAAGTAAAGAGAGAACAGTGATTAATGTAAAATGATAAATAACAAAACAACTATGAAGAAGGTATTATTTACAATGGTATTGCTGCTCACGCTCAGCATGGGTGTGCAGGCAGCAGGACAGAAACATCGTCATACGCCTCGTCAAGAACAGGTGGATTCGACTGACAATGGCGGTGTGGTGGTGTTCTCAGACACGACGAGTTCAGATACGGTAACAGTGACGAAACATAACGCTAAATTCACAGTTACTACACGGACATCTCCCTGGAGCTCGAATACGACAACCTACGAGTTGGACGATGACGATTTTGGCAACATGATCCACAATGCCTTCAGCGACATGAGAGGCAAAGATATTGCAGGTATGTTCTTCGTGCTGTGTGTCCTGTTAATCATCTTCGTCTTGGCTCCTGTATTCATCATCATTGCGCTGTTCTACTTCATCAACAAGAACCGCAAGGAGAAGATGCGCTTGGCACAGATGGCTATGCAACAGGGACAACCCATTCCTGACCAGTTGCTGAACGAGAAACCGACTGATGCCAGCGATGAGTATCAGAAGGGCATGCGACAGTGCTTTGTAGGTGTCGGTCTGATGATATTCTTAGGTTTTGCTGCAGGTTATGTCGGATTCGGCATCGGTGCACTGGTGTTCTGCATCGGACTGGGTAAGGTGTTTGCCGGAAAGACGGCACAGAATATTAATAGTAGGAATGACGAATTAAATCAAAAGAATTATGACTAAGAAATTACAACGTAGCAACGACCGCGTATTGGGCGGCGTTTGCGCAGGATTCGCAGAGTATATGGATTTCGATCCAGTAGCCGTTCGCTTAGGTTATGCAGCCCTGACGCTGTTTACAGCCTTCGCAGGCATCCCCTTCTACATTGTAGCGTGGATTATCATTCCTGCTAAGACTCAACTGTAGTTCGACAAGTCGAAAACTCGACATATCGACATAACAAAATAGCGAAATTTGTCAATGACAACAGATATCTCTCTCGTAGCGCAGGTGGCGATGTTCGGCAATAAACGGGCTTTCGACGAGCTCGTACGCCGATACCAGTCACCTGTTCGCAGGTTCTTCCTGAGCCAGACGCTGGGAGATAGTCAGTTGAGCGACGACTTGGCACAAGACACGTTTATCAAGGCATATACCAACATCCGCTCTTTCAAGGGCCTGGCATCGTTCCAGACATGGATTATGCGAATTGCCTACAATGTGTTCTACGATCATACACGCAGGAATCATCCGACAGAGGATGTTGACGTCATTCCTCAACGAGGAGGCAGCGATAATTCCTCTCTCAAGATGGACCTCTATGCAGCTTTGGCACTCTTGAAACCTGACGAACGCACCTGTATCACCCTGCAACTCATCGACGGCTATGATATTGCAGGCATCGCCAAGATAACAGGTCTCAAGGATGGCACGGTGAAGTCGCACCTGTCAAGAGGCAAGGAAAAATTAGCAACGTATTTAAGACAGAATGGATATGATAGATGATAATGAGCGCTTGCTTAAGCAGTTTTTCAGCGAAGCAGCCAATCAGCAGATAGAAGACAATGGTTTCACGGAACGCGTGATGCAGCAGATTGAGGCTGAACATCAGCCATCAGCCATCAGCCTTCATACATTCTCACGCCTGTGGACCATCTTCTGCGTCTCCGTCTTTGCAGTACTATTTGTGGCATTCCATGGTTGGGAGTTACTGATTGTCCAGTTCGAAGTCATGCTGCGCACAATGGCTACACAGTCATTCAGCATCAACCTGATGATGCTGTTCTCAGTAGTCTTTGGCCTCTTGCTTGTGGGAACTGGTGAGGTTATTTCTTCGGAGTTAGCCCGTAGGTAGTTCTCAGCACAATAAATTCTGTTCTACGGTTCAGCTGGTTGCATTGCTCCTGCTGTTCCTCGTCCTCCAGCGTCTTGATGAATTCTTCCGTCAAGACGTCATTTTCTTTCAGGAAGGGATACTTCTCCGTCAACTTCTTACGGATGGTTTTGGGTTTCTCTTTACCATACCCCATGGGAGTCAGGCGATCTGCTTCGATGCCATGCTCTACCAGATATTTGACAACGGTTTCTGCACGTCGCTGACTTAGGAGCTTGTTGTATTCAGCTGGTCCTTTGTAGTCGCAATGTGCGCTGAGTTCTATTGCCACATTGGGATTCTCCTTCAACAGCGCCACCAGTTTGTCCAATGACTCAGTCGATTCAGGTCTCAGGGTGGCTTTGTCAAAGTCGTAGAAGATGTTGTCAATCATCACAGGAGCTGTGATAGAGGCCAACGGGAACTGTAATACGTATTCCATCGATTCATCTACTGAGTCGACACGCAACTGTTCCTGGTGGTTCAGGAATCCCTTGCAAGTGCCTAACAGCACATAATCTACGCCAGGTTTGATTTCCTGCACAAACGAGCCGTCCCCCTTCACGCTGAGCTTCAGGTTTGTACCGTCGTTACCTATCAGGTACACCTGTGCCTGTGGCAATTCGTAACCTTCTGCCTCATAGACCCAACCCTTGATAGTCTGGATGATGTCGGGCTTCTCAAACGAGAAGATATGGTCCCAACCTTTGCCATCACCACGATTTGACGAGAAGAAACCTTTGTTTTTCAATCCTTCGAAGGTCATACCAAAGTCATCGCCTTGCGAATTCAGAGGATAACCAGGATGTTCGAGGACGTAGAGCTGGGAGTTCTTTGAGATGTTATCATGTGTCTCGATAGGCTTGGCAATATAGATGTCCAGACCACCCATACCCTCGTGACCGTTGCTTGAGAAATAGAGGTCACCGTTAGGACGGAACGTGGGGAACATCTCGTCGCCAGTAGTATTGATGGGGGCACCAAGGTTCTCTACACCACCTAAGCCACTACTGGTTAGTCGTATGCGCCAAATGTCGTAGCCGCCTTTGCCACCAGGCATATTACTCGTAAAGTAGAGCCATTCACCATCAGGACTGATGGCTGGGTGGGCATAGGCTGACAGCGTGTCGCGTGTCAACACTAAATCTGTAGCTTTGCTCCATGCTGCATCCGAACGCTGGCTGGTGGCGATATTGGCATAACGTGGATACTGCCCGTCTGTCTTACATTGCGTCAGATACATGGTCCGTCCGTCTGGCGAGAAAGCACATACACCTTCTTCACCATCACTGTTCAGTTCAGAATCTATCACTTCTGGACGTTGCCATTTGCCCTTGTCGTCCTTTGTGGAAACAAAGATATCGGCATTCTTCGTACCTGTAATACCACTTATCTCATCGCCTTTTGCCTGATTACGTGTGGAGGTGAAAAACAACTGGTTGCTCTCTTCACCAGCCAGCATAGGCGAATATTCCGAACGTCTCGAGTTAAAGAAGTTTTCGCGTTTCACGATATATCGCGAACCCTCTTCCTTCCATGCTGGTGCCTTCTGGGCTGAACGCAATCCTGTTTTGGCAAGAGCACTGAATGATGTGAGTTTGGGGTATCTGGATAAACTGTCAATAGCTGCCTGATAGTTCTTGGCAGCCTCCTTATAGTTGCCGTTCTTCATCAACTGATCAGCCAGATGCAGATGCGTCAATGAGTCCGTCTGCTTGTAGCGTACGGCATTGTTATAGGCAGCAATAGCCTTCTGCGTATAGTTGATCTTACGATAACTCTCTGCCATCTTCAACGCTCTCTGGCCTCTCAGCGCACGTTCCTTGGCAGGTGTCTGCGAGTATGCCTTCTTGTATTGTGTGGCTGCATCGTAGTATTCGCCCAGGGCATAATACTTATCCCCTTTCTTCATAGCCTGTTCAGCGCCACATCCCGTCAGGAGCAGCGCCAATAGCCAACAGCCAATAGCCAATAACCAATTCTTCATACCATTGTTTATAACGCATCTCCCTCCCGTTTTATTGTCATTTTTTCGTGAAATAAGCAAATTCTATCATGGCGGGAGCAAATTTTTCACTTTTCACTTTTCACTTTTCACTTTTATTACGTACCTTTGCAGCCAAAATAATATAATAAGGTATGAAAAATTTGAAGTTATGGCTGCCCGACATCTTGGCAGTGGTACTGTTTGCAGTAATCTCGTTTGCTTATTTCTTCCCTGCTGACATCGAGGGACGCATCTTGTATCGTCATGACTCATCAGCCGGACGAGGCGCAGGCCAAGAGGCTACTGAGTATCAACAGCGTACTGGTGAACGTACGCGTTGGACCAATGCACTGTTTAGCGGTATGCCTAACTATCAGTTGGCACCCTCGTACAACAGCACGTCCACGCTGCAGAAGGTCGAGAAGGCTTATCATCTGTGGTTGCCCGAGAATGTGTGGTTTGTATTTGCATACCTGTTAGGATTCTATATCTTGCTGCGTGCCTTCGATTTCCGTCAGTATTTGGCTGCGCTGGGTGCAGTGGTATGGGCGTTCTCCAGCTATTTCTTCATCATCATAGCCGCAGGACATCTATGGAAGGTGATGGCACTGGCCTATCTGCCACCGATGATAGGTGGTGTGGTACTGGCCTATAGGGGTAAGTATCTGTGGGGCTTAATTGTGACGGCACTTTTTGGTGCATTGGAAATTATGGCTAACCACGTGCAGATGACCTATTATTATTTGATAGTGATACTGCTGATGGTACTGGCTTTCGTCATCGACGGACTGCGCCAAAAGCAATATATGCACCTGCTCAAAGCCACGGGCGTTTGTCTGGTGGCAGCAGTGATAGCGGTATGCTTGAACCTGTCAAACTTGTATCATACATGGGAGTATGGCGAGGAGTCAATGCGTGGCAAGAGCGAATTGGTGAAAGCGAATAGCGATAACCAGACGTCAAGCGGACTGGACCGTGACTATATCACGCAGTGGAGTTATGGTATTGACGAGACGTGGACGCTGCTGGTACCCAACACGAAAGGTGGTGCCTCAGTACCTTTGGCTGAGAATAAAGAAGCCATGAAGAAGGCCGATCCGACATATATGGGTATCTATCAGCAGTTAGGACAGTACTGGGGCAACCAACCCATGACGGCTGGTCCTGTGTATGTGGGTGCTTTCGTGCTGATGCTGTTTGTGTTGGGCTTGTTCATCGTCAAAGGACCGTTGAAGTGGGCGCTGTTGGTGGCTACCATCCTCTCTATTCTGCTGTCGTGGGGTCGTAACTTCATGCCGTTTACTGATTTCTTCATCGATTATGTACCTATGTATGCCAAGTTCCGTACGGTGGCTTCGATATTGGTGGTGGCTGAGTTTACCATCCCCTTGCTGGCTATGCTGGCTTTGAAACAGCTGTTTGATGAGCCTGAAAAGATGAAATCGAGGATGAAGTTTATTGGTATTTCGTTTCTGTTGACAGGCGGAGTAGCTATGTTGTTCTCGCTGATGCCGAAGGTGTTCTTCTCTGATTTTGTGAGCCAGAGCGAGATGCAGGCTATGAGTCAGATTCCTGCCGACCAGCTGATGCCGTTGCTGAACAACCTGACGGAGGTACGTGTGTCGATGTTCACGTCGGATGCCCTGCGTTCGTTCTACATCATTTTGGTAGGTACAGGCCTGTTACTGTCTGTTATGACGGGTAAACTGAAGAAGGAGTACGGTATAGGTATCATCTTGGTGTTGTGTCTGGTTGATATGTGGACGGTGAACAAACGTTATCTGAATGACGGTATGTTTGTGTCGAAGAGCGTGCGTGAGGCTCCGATGCAGAAGACGGAGGCTATTGACCATATCCTGCAGGATAAGTCATTGGACTATCGTGTACTGAACCTGTCGACATCGACATTCAACGAGAACGAGACCTCTTTCTATCTGAAGAGTATCGGAGGCTATCATCCTGCCAAACTGCGTCGTTACCAGGAATTGATAGATGCACATATCCAGCCAGAGATGCAACGCCTGTATGGTGCACTGAGCAAGGCTGCAGGTGATATGACGCAGGTGAATGGCGATTCGATATTCCCTGTGCTCAATATGCTGAACACGAAATATTTCATCCTGCCTTTGCAGGGTGGTCGCTCAGTACCCTTGGAGAATCCGTACACCTATGGCAATGCATGGTTTGTTGATAAGGTACACTACGTAGACAATGCCAATCAGGAGTTGGATATGACAGGAACACTGCCACTGCGACATGAGGCTGTGGCTGACAAGAAGTTCAGTCAGCAACTGGGTGAGGCTGTCGTACAGGATACCAATAGCGTGGTACGTATCACTGCTTATGAACCCAACAAGTTGACATACGACGTGAACTCGGGCAAAGGTGGCGTTATCGTGTTCTCAGAGATTTACTATCCAGGCTGGACAGCTACGGTGGATGGTGTGGAACAGGAACTGGGTCGTGTCAACTACGTATTACGTGCCCTGCAGGTGAAGCCTGGTCACCATGAGGTAGTGCTTAGCTTCTTCCCCAAGACCATTGATCGAACAGAGACGGTGGCCTACGTAGCTTACGCAGTACTGCTATTAATCATTCTCTACATAATTTTCATGTGCGTCAAACGGCGCAAGTCATGATTCGTAGTCGTGTGTGATGTGGTGACGGACATAGCCTGTATGTCCGTAATAGACTACCACCATCAGACAGACTAGAGGTACAATAAATGAAATGTTGATGGCGGGAAGTCCAAACAGGTCCTTTCCCCATTCGATGATGGCAGCTTGCAGTGGCGGAAATACCGCTCCTGCAAATACCGTCATCGTCAGGCCCGCACTGGCATATTTGACATCATCGCCCACACCCCTCAAAGCCATGCCATAGATGGTGGGGAACATCATGGACAGACAACCTATGACCACTATTAGACAATAGAGACCGTTGCGGTCGGTGAAGATGATGCTACCCATTACGGCTGCTGTGCCTATGATAGCCATCACTGAAAGTAGTCTTCCTGGAGCGATAAAAGTCAGCAGCCATGTACAAATAAAACGCATGGCGGCATAGAGTATGATAGCGCCCATGCTGTAGCGGCTTACCAATGATTCGGCATCCAACTCCATCATGCCTTCTGCCATGAAGATGTGTTTGCCGTAGACCAAGATGTATGTAAAGATACAAATCTGGGCACCAATGTAGAAAAACTCTGCAACCAGTCCCTCTCGATAGTTACGGATGTGTAGCAGGCGTTTGAAGGCCTCGTTTGGCATACCCCTCTGGTTTTCTTTCTGATGGACAAAGAATCTGGTGCTCCATATCAGTACGATAAGCAGAAAGATGACGGCTGCCACATAAAGGTATGGTTGTATAATGATGTTGAGGTCACTGTTCTTTAGAATCTCAAACTGTGTCTTGGGCATCTCCATTCTCGCCTCGGCAGATGTTTTGCTCAAATTCTTGGTAATGGCGATAATGGCAACCAGCATACCGATGCAGGCACCTAAAGCATTGAATGCTTGTGCCAGATTCAGTCGGAAGATTCCTTTCTTGATGTCTCCCATCCTGTATACTAGAGGGTGACAACAAGTCTCCAAAGCTGCTGAACCGCATGTCATAATGAAGTAAGCCAGAAGGAAACCGTGAAAGGCGCCCCATCCTTTGGCGGGTAGCAATATAAGAATACCGGCGGCATAGATGCTCAGACTTAGTATGACGCCTCTCTTGTAGGTATAGCGCTGTGTGAATATGGCTGCAGGGATGGCCAACACCAAATAGCCCATAAAACTGGCTACATTAATCATGGAACCCTGTGTCATGTCGAGTACGAAGATGCGTGAAAAAGCACCCACCATCACTCCTGCAATGTCGTTGGTAAAGCCCCATAGGGCAAAACATACCAAGATAAGTACCAACGTGGTGACGAAATTCCCCTGATGTTGTTCCTCCTTAGAGAAATTCTCCAATAGTTTCATAGATTAGCAAGTTTTTATTTGTTTGCGTGCAAAGATACGAAAAAGTTTTGTATCTTTGCACATAAAAACATAAAAAGAATGAAAAAGCTGTTATCACTGCCACCGAATCTGGTGGATTGTTTCCATGATGTGACAGGCCTATCACGCGATGAATTCTTCTGTTCGTGCGACCCCATAGGTCATCGACTGGGGTCGGGTGGTGGAACCACTTGGCTCCTACAGCAAGCCCGTGATTGGCTGAATGGTGAGCGTTGCATCATTCTCCATGCCGGTGGCCAGAGCAAGCGATTGCCGGCCTATGCTGTCAGTGGCAAGGTGCTGACACCAGTACCTGTATTTCGTTGGGAACGTGGCCAGCGTCTTTCTCAGACATTGCTCGACCTGCAACTGCCACTCTACGAACGGATGATGGAACAAGCTCCCCGTCGTCTCACCACAATGATTGTCAGTGGTGATGTCTATATCCGTGCTGCCGAGCGTCTCGGTGATATCCCTGATGCCGACGTAGTATGCTATGGCTTGTGGCTCGATGCGTCGATAGCTAAGAATCATGGCGTCTTTGTCAGCGACCGCCGTACACCCACCGTCCTTAAGCAGATGTTGCAAAAGCCATCGCCCGAACGCCTCTCCGACCTCCTGAAGGACCATTTCTACCTGACGGATATCGGCATTTGGATGCTCAGCGACCGTGCCGTCCGCCTGTTGGAACAGCGCTCTACTGCTCCCATCGATTCTGTTGCTGGGGCTCCCACTGGCACTGCTACCGTGCCCGCCGTTTCTCCGTCGGGTCTTAAAGAATACGACCTTTACTCCGAATTCGGCTGTGCCCTCGGCACCAATCCCACTATCGACGACCCTGAACTCAAAGAACTCTCTGTGGCTATCGTGCCCCTCCCTGGCGGTGAATTCTACCACTTCGGCACTTCACGCGAGATGATATCCTCCACGATGGCAATCCAGAATATTGTCAACGACCAGCGCGACATCATGCACAACGACCGTAAACCGCATCCCAGCATCTTTACGCAGAATGCCATCGTGCACTACAAGTTTACGGACCAGAACTATAACATCTGGGTGGAAAACAGCTTTGTAGGTCCACGCTGGACGTTGACCCACGACAATGTGGTGACGGGTGTGCCTGAAAACGATTGGGACATAACCCTCGATCCAGGCGAGTGTATCGATGTGGTGCCTGTAGGTGAGACTGACTATGAAGTACGCCGCTACCGTATCGATGAGGCTGTCAACAGCAACGAACTGGCTGAGCGTGCCAATCTGCGCCGACTGTTTGCCCAGCGCCGTGCATTCCGTGCACAAAACTGGCCGGCACTGGCTCGTAACTGGCAACATTCGGTATTCTATCAGCTCGACCTCGACAATGCTGCCCGTGAATTCCATGAGATGCAAATTCCCATGCCTGAGCCCGTAGCAGCGGATGCCCCCATGATGACGCGCATCCACGACGCCATGTTCCGTGGCGACAGCAATGGTGCTTTCTCATTGTTGCGAGAAGGCATCCTCTCCACGCTATCTCCCTCTTCTTCCATTGCCTGCGATGCCATCGCTGCTTGCTCTCCTTCCCTCGTACGCAGCGATTCTATCGCTGTTTCTCCTCCCCGCCTTTCCGTCTATCCCGACCAAATTGTCTGGAGCCGTTCCCCCGTCCGTATCGACCTTGCAGGTGGTTGGACGGACACACCGCCATACTGCCTGATGGAGGGCGGTTCGGTAGTAAATATCGCTATAGAACTGAACGGCCAACCACCCTTACAGACCTACGTCAAGCCCTGTCGCGACCTGCATATCGTGTTGCGTAGCATCGACCTCGGTGCTGTCGAGGTGATAGAAACCTTCGAACAGCTGGCAGAATATAATAAGGTGGGCTCACCATTCTCTATTCCCAAGGCGGCTTTGGCTTTGGCAGGATTCCTGCCGGCCTTCTGCGCTGATAACTACAAGACGCTGCACGATCAGTTGGAGGCCTTTGGCAGTGGTATTGAACTGACGCTACTCTCCGCTATTCCTGCTGGTAGCGGACTGGGCACTTCAAGCATTCTGGCATCGACGGTGTTGGGTGCTGTTAGCGACTTCTGCTCATTGGCATGGGATAAGAACGAGATAGGACGCCGAACGCTGGTACTCGAACAGTTGCTGACCACTGGAGGTGGCTGGCAGGATCAGTTTGGTGGTGTGTTGGGTGGTGTCAAACTCTTGCAGACGCAGCGTGGCTTCGATCAGAATCCGTTGGTACGCTGGTTGCCCGACAGCTTGTTTACCCAACCGGAATATGCCCAGTGCCACCTCCTCTATTACACAGGTATCACGCGGACGGCCAAGACCATTCTGGCTGAAATCGTGCGTCGTATGTTCTTGAATCATGGTGGCGAAATCCAACAACTGCGAGCCATGAAGGCCCATGCCATCGATATGTATGAGGCTATCCAGCGTCAGGATTATGCGGCTTATGGACAACTGGTACGTAAGACGTGGCAACAGAACCAGCAGATAGACAGTGGTACCAATCCGGATAGCGTGCGTCGCATCACCGACCTCATCGACGACCTTTGCTTAGGCTATAAGCTGCCTGGTGCCGGTGGTGGCGGCTACCTGTATATGGTGGCTAAAGACCCCGATGCTGCTGCTCGTATCAAGCAGATTATCAATCAGGCTCAGCCCAATCCCAATGCCCGCTTCGTCGACATGACGTTGTCGAAGACTGGTTTGCAGGTTAGCCGTAGTTAAATGATGGGTATTTCTCTTGGAATGCCTTGAGGCGTTCTTGCGTCTTTTCCTGAAAACGCTGGTATTCTTCCGACTCTGGGTGGAAAGGACGATGTTGTAGGGCTTCTTGGATGGGACGCCATTCTTCCATGAACGCCTTTGCCTCGTTGCTGAAACACCAGGCGACGAGTTGTTCCCACACATACGCTACAGCCTGCTCCGACGGGTGTAGCATGTCGGTGGCATAGAATCGGTAGTCGCGTAGTTCGTCCATTAGGATTTCGTAGGCAGGGAAGTAGGATAAATGTCTGATGTCTGATGTCTGATGTAAGAGCTTGTCTATCGCCAACAGTAGCGTAGCCTTTGACAACTGGCTCTCGTGGTAGCCGTATTTGCGATAGCGGATGGGGCTGACGGTAAATACCACCTGCACGTCAGGCTGATGTGTCTGCAACAACTCAACGGTTTTCCGCAGATATTCCGTACACTCGTCCACCGTCAGCTCTTCTTCCTGAAACAGTGCGGCAGGGCGCTTTTCGCAGTTGTCCACAATCTCGCCCGTTTCCTTCAGTCGATATACATGATTCGTGCCCAGTGTCAGGAACACGATGTGTGGTATCTGTCGTCCTTCGCCTACGAGGCGTTCCAACGTATGCAGTATGCTTGCAGGGTTATACATCGTGCCGTACGGATTCACCGTCGCAGGAAATCCGTTGTCCTTAAACCGCTGCCCCATCTCGCCGGCAAAGCACGAACCCACCAGCAACACCTCTTCGCAGGCTCCAATCTGGAATCCCGCCTTACCCGTCTCTACCTTCGTCCTAAACTCCATTGTCGTTCATCGTTATTGTGACGGCAAAGTTACAATATTATCTATAGCTATGCAAATTTTCTGGTCAAAATTTATAAAACCTCTAATGACATCTTTTGATAGTTTGACAATGCAAAATGCCAAACATCAAAAAGAAAATAAACGGAGTCGTCAGCTGCCTGCCATTTGCGCCCCTTGACACCAACTGGCGACTCCATTCCATTGGATTAACACTCTTGATTGATAAGTATGTCGATGCAAAGGTACAAAATAAATGCCCCTATGTCAAGAGGTCATTGGTAATTGACACAATTCTGGAATATAACGTTTTGATTTTTAGTTGGTTGGGTTTTGTTGTATTGGTGGTTTGACACAAGAAAAGATGAGGCTGTTTTTCGAAAATGAAAATAAAATCGTGATTTATTTTGCATTTTTACTCGATTTGCACTATCTTTCACCTTTGGTGAAGATAGGCAGCATCTCAGAAAAACTCAAATAAATTTGGTTTTTCATTCGATTTGCACTATCTTTGCAGTATGAATTACAACATCGAGAAAATTACGACGCTCATAGGAGCGCGACGTATCGGCAATGCCGATGCACAGATAGGATGGCTGCTCACTGACAGCCGCTCCCTTTGTTTCCCTGAGGAAACGCTGTTCTTTGCCTTGAAAACGCAGCGCAACGATGGCCACCGCTATATTGCTGACCTCTACCGTCGTGGCGTCCGCAACTTCGTGGTAGAGAATAATTGTCAATTATCCATTGTCAATTCTCAATTACAGGATGCAAACATCCTGTTCGTCCCTTCCCCCTTGGCGGCCCTCCAGCGTTTAGCCGAGCGTCATCGTGACGAGTTCAATATACCCATTGTTGGTATTACGGGCTCGAATGGTAAGACGATGGTCAAGGAGTGGCTCTACCAGTTGCTCTCGCCTCAGTTCTCGGTAACGCGTTCGCCCAAGAGCTTCAACTCGCAGATAGGCGTACCTCTCTCGGTATGGCTCCTCAACGAGCAGACGCAGGTTGGACTTTTTGAGGCCGGTATCAGTGAGATGGGCGAGATGGAGTCGTTGAGCGACATCATCCAGCCAACTATTGGTGTGCTGACCTCGCTGGGTGCTGCCCATCAGGAGAACTTCCGTTCGTTGGAAGAGAAGTGTATGGAGAAGATGCGTCTCTTCGACGGTGCCAAGGTTCTTGCCTACAACAGTGACGACGACATTGTCTCGCGTTGCATCCGTCGCAGTGGTTTCAAAGGCGAGAAGATAGGGTGGAGTAGGGAGAATATCTCAGCCCCATTATATATTGAAGCTGCAACTACCACCCAACACCCAACGCCTGTCCTCCAAGTTACCTATATATATAAAGGTACGCGAGGACAATACCTGCTGCCTTTCTTCGACGAGGCCTCCCTACAGTGTTCCTATGCCTGTGCTGCCGTCGCGTTGTACTTAGGCGTTACCCCCGAACAGTTGTCAGAACGCATGTCTCAGCTGGAACCAGTGGCCATGCGCTTGGAGGTCAAGGAAGGACAGCACGGCTGTACCCTCATCAATGACTCGTACAACAGCGACATCAACTCCCTTGATATCGCCCTCGACTTCATGTCGCGTCGTGAGGGTACACGACGCACCCTCATCCTTAGTGACATCTTCCAAAGTGGTCAGTCGGATGCCGACCTCTATGCTGAGGTCAATGCCCTCTGCATGAAGCGAGGCGTTAACAAGTTGATAGGCATCGGCCCTCGCATCACGTCTCAACATTCAACGTTCAACGTTCAATGTTCAACGTTCTTCGCCACCACTGAGGCCTTCCTGCATAGCGACACCTTCCGCTCGCTCCACGACGAGGTCATCCTCATCAAAGGTGCGCGTTCCTTCGGTTTCGACCGCATCACAGAACAGCTGGAACAGAAGGTCCACGAGACCATTCTTGAGGTCAACCTCAACGCATTGGTCGACAACCTAAACTTCTACCGTTCGTTCCTGAAGCCTGAAACCAAATTGGTTTGCATGGTTAAGGCCGATGCCTATGGTGCCGGAGCTGTCGAGGTTGCCAAGACGTTACAGGAACACCGTGTGGACTATCTTGCTGTGGCTGTAGCTGACGAGGGTGTTACCCTACGCCACAACGGCATCACGCAGAACATCATGATTATGAACCCTGAGATGACGGCTTTCAAGACCATGTTCGACTATGACTTGGAACCTGAGGTGTACTCCTTCCGACTGATGGATGCCCTCATCCATGCCGCTGAACAGCAGGGTATCACGGGGTGGCCCGTACATATCAAGCTCGATACAGGTATGCACCGTTTGGGCTTCGACCCCGAAAAAGATATCGACGAGGTCATCCGTCGCCTCAAAGGCCAGAACGCCATCATTCCACGTTCGGTATTCTCACATTTCGTTGGTTCCGACAGCGACGACTTCGATAATTTCTCGGCTATGCAGTTCCAAAAGTTCGACGTTGCCAGCAAGAAGCTCCAGGCCGCCTTCAAACACAAGATTCTGCGCCACATGGACAATAGTGCTGCCATCCAGCACTTTCCTGAGCGCCAGCTTGATATGTGTCGTCTCGGCCTCGGCCTTTATGGCTATGATCCGCGTGCCACCACCCCCGCTTGTCCTGCCGTTGTGCCCGCCGGTTCTCCGGCGGTTCTTCGTCCCGTTTCCACCCTCAAGACCACCATTCTCCAGTTGCGACACGTTCCCAAGGAAGAAACGGTGGGCTATAGTCGCAAGGGAGTCTTGACGCGCGACAGTCTCATTGCCGCCATCCCTATCGGCTATGCCGACGGTTTGAACCGCCACCTGGGTCGTGGCGCCTGCTACTGTCTGGTCAATGGTCAGAAGGCACCCTATGTGGGCAACATCTGCATGGATGTGGCAATGATCGACGTGACGGATATTCCTGACGTTCACGAGGGCGATACGGTCGAAATCTTTGGCGATCATCTGCCTGCCTCGGTACTGAGCGATGTGCTCCAGACCATTCCCTACGAAGTGCTCACCAGTGTGTCGAATCGCGTCAAAAAGGTCTATTTCCAAGACTAATGAAAACGTTTTAGTAAGAAAAATCAGCGAAACAATGTGTGTTTCGCTGTTTTTTTATTATCTTTGCAGCGCATTACGCTAAAACGAACAAGAAATATCGATATTTACAACACAATGGAACAAGTCTTTAGTTACATCATCAGCTTGGGTGCATCGGTTATGATGCCCATCCTGTTTACCATTATCGGCCTCTGCATTGGCCTCAAATTCGGTCGTTCCCTCAAGTCGGGCCTCTATGTGGGCGTCGGTTTTGTGGGCTTGGGTATCGTCACAGCCCTGCTGACTACCAATTTCGGCGGTCCGCTATCAGACATCTCCCAGCTCTACGACCTCCAGCTTAAGGTGTTCGACATGGGCTGGCCCGCTGCTGCTGCTGTGGCCTACAATACCGCAGTCGGTGCCCTGATTATCCCCATCTGTCTGGGTGTCAACTTCCTGTTGCTCATCACGGGCTGCACGCGTACGGTCAATATCGACCTGTGGAACTACTGGCATTTCGCCTTCATTGGTGCTGTGGCCTATTTCGTGATGGACCAGTCGCTGGCTTGGGGCTATTTTGCTGCCATCGTGTGCTACATCATCACATTGGTCATGGCCGACCTCACTGCCGACAAGTTCCAGGAGTACTATCCCGAATGGCAGGGTATCTCCATTCCCCAGCCCTTCTGTCAGAGTTTCGTGCCTTTCGCCCTTGTCATTGGCAAGGCATTAGATAAGATTCCTGGCTTCGATAAGCTCAACATCGATGCTGAGGGCATGAAAAAGAAGTTCGGTGTCATGGGCGAGCCGCTTATTCTGGGTGTCATCGTTGGTGCCCTCATTGGTGTTTTGGCTCAGCTCGACATCAAGAAGGTGTTGTTCTTAGGCGTTACGATGGGTGCCGTCATGGAACTTATTCCCCGTATCACGTCACTGTTCATCGAGGGTTTGAAGCCTATCGCTGAGAAGACACAGGAAGTCGTCAAGCAGAAGTTCAATGGTAAAAAGATATATATAGGTATGTCACCTGCCGTCGTCATTGGTCATCCCACGACGCTGGTTGTCTCGCTGTTGCTCATCCCTGTAGCCCTCGGCCTTGCCGTTGTGCTGCCTGGCAACCAGTTCCTGCCGCTTGCTTCCCTGGCAGGTATGTTCTACCTGTTCCCTGTGGTACTGCCCTTCACCAAGGGTAACGTCGTCAAGACCTTCATCATCGGACTCGTTGCTCTGGCTGTAGGACTCTACTTCGTTACCGATATGGCTGCTGCCTTCACACAGGCTGCCCATACCGTCTTCGAACAGACGGGCGACAAGGCTGCCGACATCCCCGCAGGTTTCGAAGGTGGTGCCCTCGACTTCGCCTCGTCACTCTTCGGCTGGGTCATTTACAAGTGCGTGGCCTATCTGAAGTGGATTGGTGCTGGCATCCTGACGCTCATCACCATTGGTATGGTGGTGTGGAACCGCATCCGCATCGCAAAAGAGAATAAAAACAACAATAAAGAATAACTATATGAAAAAATCTCTTTTAACATTAATGCTTATGGGCAATTTATTGACTGTTTCTGCCCAGCAGAAAGTAAACTTCCAGACGGCTTGTCATCCCGAGGACGTAAAGCACTACGACACGAAGACCCTTCGCGAGCGCTTCGTCATGGAGAAGGTGATGGTTGCCGACGAGATTAATCTCACCTATTCCATGTACGACCGCTTCATCTACGGTGGTGCTATGCCTGTGACAAAGGACTTGAAACTGGAGACGCATCCCCAGTTGCGTGCCGACTATTTTATGCGTAACCGTGAGTTAGGCGTCATCAATACGGGTGGTGACGGTGTGGTCATCGTCGATGGTGTGGAATATCCCCTCGGCTATAGCGAGGCCCTCTACATCGGACGCGGTTGGTTAGGCAAGGACAAGAAGGGACAGGACATCGACTCTAACAAGGAGGTCATTTTCCGTTCGAAGGATGCCTCGAAGCCTGCCAAGTTCTACCTCAACTCTGCTACTGCTCATCATCACTACAAGACACAATGGATTACTCTCGACGGTCGTAAGAATGGTAAGACCCAGAGCCTGAAGGCTAAGATTGTGGGTACGAAGGAAAACCCATTGGGTTCGAAGGCTGAAAGCAACCTGCGCACCATCAACCAGCTCATCGTCAACACCGTCTTGGAGGAAGGTCCCTGTCAGTTGCAGATGGGTCTGACCCAGTTGCAGGAGGGCTCTGTATGGAACACGATGCCCCCTCACACGCATGGTCGCCGCATCGAGGCTTATTACTATTTCAACTTGCCCGAGAAACAAACCGTCAGCCACATCATGGGTCAGCCTCAGGAGAGCCGCGTCGTTTGGCTGCACAACGAGCAGGCCATCATGTCGCCCGAGTGGAGCATCCACTGTGCTTCTGCTACCTATTACTATACCTTCATCTGGGGTATGGCTGGCGAGAATCTGAACTATAACGACAAGGACGAAATTCCCGTCTTCGACCTTAAGTAATTATCAATTTTCAATTGTCAATTATCAATTAAAAATATGACACCAATTTCAACTACCAAGATGTCCAATTTCCGTTGGGTCATCTGTGCGTTGCTCTTCCTGGCAACCACCATTAACTACATGGACCGTCAGGTCCTGTCACTAACCTGGAAGGACTTTATTGCTCCTGAGTTCCACTGGACCGATGGCGACTACGGTACCATTACCGGTATGTTCTCGCTGTTCTATGCCATTGCCAACCTCTTCGCTGGTAAGTTCATCGACTGGATGGGCACCAAGAAGGGTTACCTCATCGCCATCTTCGTATGGTCGCTGGGTGCCGTGCTCCACGCTGGTTGTGGCTGGGTGGCTATGACTGTCGAGGGCTATAGTTCTGTTGCTCAGCTGGGCCAGTTGACGGGCGATGCTGCTGTGGCTATTGCCACCATCTCCGTCTGGCTCTTCCTCTCTTGCCGTCTGATTCTCGCTGTCGGTGAGGCTGGTAACTTCCCCGCAGCTATCAAGGCCACTGCCGAGTACTTCCCAAAGAAGGACCGTGCCTTCTCTACCTCTATCTTCAATAGCGGTGCCTCTGTGGGTGCGCTGGCAGCTCCTGCCACTATTCCCCTCTTAGCTCGTGCCTGGGGTTGGGAGATGGCTTTCATCATCATCGGTGCCTTAGGCTTCATCTGGATGGCTCTGTGGGTATGGCTCTACGACAAACCAGCCAAGAATCCGCGTGTCAATCAGGCCGAGCTCAACTACATCGAGCAGGACAACGATATCGCCGAGTCTCAGGATCGCAACAACCAAAAGGAGGAGAAGACTATTCCGTTCTTCAAGTGCTTCACCTACAAGCAGACTTGGTCGTTCCTTGTGGGTAAGTTCATGACCGACGGCGTTTGGTGGTTCTTCCTGTTCTGGGCGCCTGCCTACTTCTCCGACCAGTATGGCTATACCTCCGACTCAACGATGGGTATTCTGCTCATCTTCACGCTCTATGCTATCGTGACCATCCTCAGTATCGGTGGTGGCTATCTGCCTACCTACTTCGTCGATAAGAAGGGCATGAATCCCTATCTGGGCCGCATGCGTGCCATGTTCATCTTCGCCTGCTTCCCAGTATTAGGCCTATTTGCACAGCCCATGGGTGCCTACAGCGCTTGGTGGCCTGCCATCCTGATTGGTCTGCTTGGTGCTGGCCACCAGGCATGGTCGGCTAACCTCTTCTCGACTATTGGCGACATGTTCCCCAAGTCTACCATTGGTACCATCGTAGGTTTGGGTACGATGGCTGGTGGTATCGGCTCTATGTCCATCAACCTCGGTTCAGGTAAATTCTTCGACTGGGCTGCCGAGCAGGGTGCTGCCTTCTCGTTCTTTGGTTTCGACGGCAAGCCTGCCGCCTACATGGTCGTCTTCTGCATCTGTGCCGTAGCCTACCTCATTGGCTGGTGCATCATGAAGGCCCTCGTACCCAAGTACAAGCCCATCGAGCTCGAGGATTAATTCTTCTTAGTATTAAACTCTTTACCTCGGCGACCACTCATATGGTTTTGCCGAGGTACTTTTTTTGCATGCTTACAAAATAATAGCATCGTTTTGTTTCTCGTTCGAAAAAAAATGATTATCTTTGCACCATATTGATCTTAAAGCGAGAAAACTATAAAGAATAATGAATACTAACAATATGAAAAGACGATTATTTTTGTGTTTGGCGCTTATAGGCGCGTTTGCCATAGGCAAGGCAGTGACGCTTGGCGATGGCGATACACCAACAGCGTCTGCAGACTTGAATTTGGTAGTGTGGCATAAGGATGGTTCGAAGGTACTATTCAAATTGTCGGAGAAACCGAAGGTGATCTATGGTGACAGTCTGGTTACAATCCAGGCAGCCACAATGGTAGAGTATGCGTTTCAGGCTATCCAGAAGATGACCTTTGAGTCGGAAGAAGTGGTAGGCATCAAGGAAATGAAGCCTGACCCTGAGCGCCCATTCTTAAGCGATGGTGAAACAGTTACCTTCTTGCCTGCTGACAAAGACCTTCGTGTGACAATTGTTCAGCTGAATGGCATAGTGGTTAAGGACATTGCTGTCAGACGGGGCCAGCAGTCCTCCCTTTCTTTGCGCTCGCTACCTGCTGGCGTGTATCTACTCAATGTCAATGGTATAACCTATAAAATCAAGACAAGATGAGAAAGTTACTATTTATATTATCGCTTATAGGCGGACTATTGTCAGTTCCCACTAATCTGATGGCTGATGAGGGACAAAAGAAGAGTATCCGATTGTTTTTGAATACGGGCGAACTGCTGGATTTCGATGCTGATGTGATAGACAGCATCACTTTCTCATCAAATGCCCAGACCATTTGGTATGATGACACTTGTCGTACTGTTGCTATTGAGGCTATCGACAGCATCTGGTATATGACACCCTCGCTGAAGCTGACCACCAAGAGCCTGGATTTCGGCAAGGTGGCTGTGGGGAATGCGAGGTCCACTCATATGACCATTACAAATACTGGCGATTTCGAAGAGACATATTCTTTGTTCGCAGATGGTGTTTTTAAAGCAGCTAATTCTGGCCATGATTTCCGTATCGCTTCAGGAGAGTCGCAAGACATGCAAGTAGACTTTGTGCCAAGAGATCCTATCAGTTATAATGGGCATCTGTTATTGTCTTCAAGTGCTGTTTCAGAGGGGCTTTTCAGCCTATCTATGCGTGGAGAAGGCGTAGCGGCAGACAGCTTGGAGGAAATATCCGTCATTCCTCCTGCTGAGGTAGATATTGCAATCGTAATGCCTGATAGCTTGTCTCCGGCATTGCTGACAGGCTTCAAGATTGTTAATGGCTATGGTGAGTTCCCTATCTCAACAGAGGCGGCTGCCAAAGCATATAGTATTCGTAGAGCGTCTAGTAACGGAATGGGTAACTACACTTTTAATTCATCAGGTCTTGTATCTCGTTCTGGCTTACAGGCACATTTCCTGGTTGACGGATTTGACAACCCATTTTTATATGGAGTATCACTTTCTGACGGAAAAGTTGAAATGTCATTTGAACAAACGGCTATTTCACTTGTGATGCTTTCGCCATTGCTTATAACTTGCAATGAGGCAGAATATCGCAATGCTGTCAATATCATTAAGAGCCTAACATCGTTCAAGAACCTAGTAGGAGAGGTGGCAAGGGCTTACTATATAGGACTACAGAACCATAGAACACCTGACTATTCAGTGCTGAGTGTCGACAAGGTGATTTCAGAGCTATACCAGAAGCATTATGACAACTCTATTGAAAAACTTTCTGGTGCGTCTATTATTGATTTGTATAGAACGCCGGAAAAAGTTCAATTCCGTATAAAGAACAGCTACAAGCGTTCACTCCACATATATACCAGTAAGGTTAAGATGAGCGACAACAATTTAGTCGTTTCTGAACAAAAAGAGAACTCAATGACGCTTACTGACCTCTGCGATCAGATGTTGTCATATCTCATTGGTGGAGTTGATGAAGCCCAAGATAAAATGGGAATGGTTTTCGATGAGGAAGACCTCGAATTCATCAACGACTTGAAGGACATGATTGCAGAAACGGAAAAGCAATTTATGGAGAAAATATTCCATGGAGCGAGTGACCACCTATGTCTGCCCATTATACTGGAGGCAGGACATGCCGACTATATGAAAATTGTTGGAGACGCATGGGATGTTTACTTCCATGACCTTGATACTTCTATTTTTGAGGTAGAGACGGGGACTATAAATGCCGATGTGAGAGATTTCGACAAGGTGTACGTCGATGTTTACGGAATGGGTCTCCATAGCCTTGACAAACCGTTCTCCGATTACAGTGGAATAGAACAGATGCGAATTGTCTATGCATTGATATATGGTGCCTATTACGATATCATGAAGCCTATGCTGAACTTTAAGAAAGCTTGGAATGAATCGGTTGCAGCCGCAGGTAGCTACGAGAATAAGTACGATTTCCGTTATGGCGCACGGAAATATCCTGAATTGGCACTTGTTACAAAGTTGGTCAATGACTTCACAAAAACTGTTAAGAAGGAGGGTAAGGAAGAATACGAAAACCAGTTGCTAGAGTTAGGAGAGCGTTGGTATAAAAAGGATTACAAGGGTATTGCCAAGCAATTGGCTACCTTTATGTGGGATTGTCTGAAAAAGGCTATCAACGAGAATCCTGACGAGGACAAGCGCACCTATACGAACCTTATTTATAATATTTATAAGAAATGGACCGGAACGACAGCAACTTCTGCAGAACTCAGAAAGGATGTCAAGGAGTTCATGAACAACGTTCGCTATTTGCGTGACATGAATTTTATAGGTAAGGTGATAAGTACGACAGAAGCCGCATTGGATGCTGCAGGCGCCGTAGATGCTTTACTCAGTTCGGACATTCATGAGAGGTTTATTATTGACAAGTCTGATCAGCCGTATCTCAAGGTGATATCACCTACTGCTGCATATAGCAATACAAATCAGGAAGTACACTTCGAGTGGGAACTGTTCAAGTCAAGATATTATGGTGATATGCTATTTGACATAGAACTGACAGTACAAAATCCTGACCAAAGAACTGTAACAACTGTAAAGACCGACATTGATGGGAATAGCTATAATTATGACTTGAGCAAATTTAAAGTTGGCAGCAATACATTGATCATACAGTTCAGGTTAATAGCCCATCGCGCTGACGACCCCAATGCTGTAATCGCAACAACTGATAATTTGCCTTTGGTCGTATTTACCAAGGAGAATGCTCCCGAATTTGTCGATCTCGGACTTCCATCCGGTACTCAATGGGCTGTATGCAATGTGGGAGCAACCCAAGCAGATGCCTACGGCGACTACTATGCATGGGGAGAGATTAGCCCCAAGACTACATTCTCATGGAAAAATTATAAGTATAGTGGGAATACTTCTAACTCGCTCACCAAATATAATACGAAGAGCAGCTATGGGAAAACTGATGGTCTTATCGAATTACAAGGAGCAGACGATCCTATAAGGTTAAAATATGGATACTATTATAGCATTCCTACTGCTTGGGAATGGGGCGAACTTATCACCCAGTGCACATGGCGCCGGCACGGTAATGGTGTTGTGGGGCGTGGACCAAATGGGAATATAATATATCTTCCTAGAGCAGGCTATTGTAGCGGTTACCATATCTACGACCAAGAGTCGGCATGCTACTATTGGTCATCAACGCTCGATGAGCAATGCCCTGATGATGCTTGGTATTTCTATGTCGGTGATTCCGATATAAATATAAGTGGTTATTACCGCTATCAAGGCCGTAGTTTACGACCTATCCTGCGAAAGGAAGCAGAATGGGAGCATAATCCCAGACGTTCGGCTGACAAGAAAAAAGTTAAGGAAATTGTTAAGCATGAAAACGGATTAGTTATCGGTATTACCAAAAATCCGGCTGGTATTAATGAATAGAAACAAAAAAGAATAAAGAACAATTAAAACAATATCATTATGAAACGAATTCTTTCAATCATCGTTGCTCTCGTAGCAACCATTACAGTAGGGGCTCAGAACATTGCTGTTGTCAGCCCAAGTAACACTACCAAGATTTATCAGACTCTCGATGAGGCTATCATCAATGCAGAGAAAGGTAGTATCATCTATATACCTGGAGGCGGATTTACTGTTACTGACAATGCCAAGATTGACAAACAGCTTACTATTATGGGTGTTAGCCATCGTGGCGATACTGATAATGTGGACGGGGCTACTATTATTTCTGGCAACCTTAACTTTATTAAAGGCTCTTCGCATAGTGCCGTTATTGGAGTATATGTTTCAGGCAATATCAATGTTGCAACTAAAGAAGATTCCGTGGCTAATTTTACCATGCGCCATTGCAATGTAAACTCCGTTCTAGTGAAAAATAGTCATTCAAGTGGTATGGTGATAAACCAGTGCTATTTGCGTGGCTCAAGTGATTTTGGAGGATGCAATGTCTCGTTGGAAAACAATATTATACATTGTATTCGAGAAATAAACGGTGGAAAAGTTAATCATAATATCATAACATCTAATGCTTGGGCTTATTATACTAGTACGTACTATGCGATGTATAATATCAATAGTTCTTCTATTTCATACAACTATTTTTTAAATCCTGGTAATAATTTTTATAAAGGTAGTGATAATTATATATATCATAATTGTAGAGGAACAGCATTGTGGAAAGATGACAATGATTCGGTACAATTACCTGAGGGGACAAAATGGGAGGATGTTTTTAATGGTTATGTTTCTGACAAAGCACTATCTATTGCTTCCGACTATCATTTAAGTAAAACTTGGGCGGCGAAAAATGATCCCAGTCTTAAAGGTCTTGGTATTTATGGTTTTAGCGGTACTGACTTTAGTGACAAGGCTTTAGCTCCCATCCCTCGCATCGTTTCTAAGAGGGTTGCTGAGTCTACTGACGGCTCTGGCAAATTACAGATTGAGGTCACTGTGAAGGCACAGTAAACTTGGGTAATAACAAAACCACGTGATTATGAAATGTAGTATAATTATGTACCCGAGAGGGGTAAGTCTTGTCGTGATGCTGCTATGGGTTATGGGGATTAATGCCCAGACAAAATTGCAGTATTGGTATGACGACGAAAAGACCATCAGACAAACAGACATACCTGCATCTGGTACGCTGAAAGGCAAAATAGACGTTCAGCATCTGCCGCTGGGCCTACATACCATCTATATGCGCATCAAACATCCTGGCGCAGAATACGAATTCAGTCCCATTACCATGTCGACCTTCATCAAGTTCGCCACTGGTGAGGGCGGCATCTTACAGTATTGGTTCGACGAGGACGTCGATAGTCTGTCGACCATAGCTGTCGATGTTGAGTCTGGCGAAGAGCAGGTGCTTAGTCTCGACCTGTCGAACTTGGAACGCTTCCCATTGGGCGTCCATCAGTTGAATATGCGTGTGGCTTATAGTGGCGGACATTACAGCCCCATCTATAGTGCTTTTACGCTGCGACTGCCAGCTGGCTCTGACAAATCTGTGCTGCAATACTGGTTCGACGACAATTACGAGAATCATGCCACCATTGCAGTATCGACAGATAAAGACGGGATTCAGAAGCTGGACCTTGACATGTCCGACCAGTCGAAATTTCCTTACGGCCTTCATCGGCTGAATATGCGTGTGGCGTCTCTGGGTAGTCAGTTCAGTCCTGTTTATAGTGCTATTGTGATGCGACGAATAGATGGCTATTACAACACCATCGACTATTGGTTGGATGACGACTATGCCAATCGTCGCCATTTGCGCACGACGGAGTTAGATGCCTCGACATCACATTTTACGTATAAACTTGACTTTTCGTCGGCAGCCCTTGGCATGCACCGCTTGCACTATCGTATTTCTGCTCCCAATTTAGACGATGGTCCCATTTATGAAGTACCTATCCTGATAACTCGTCTGTACAACAATACGCTGACGGACGTCACCATTCTTAATCAGAGCAGTTGGATGGATGATGCTGATGTGAAGTCATCTGTAGTGGCAAATCCGATGAGTATTTTGACATTAAAATATTCGCTCACTCCTAGTCTATATGCTGAAGGACAGCACGCTTTCTACATTCAGTTCCAGAACTCTGCTGGCGTATGGAGTGCCCAGAACATTACCTATTTCTACAAGGATGCTTCGGGCAAGTTGCGAGCAGGTCTTGTGACTCCTGAGGATGATATCACAGCGATTAACGAAAACGCAGGTGCTGAGCAATTCACCTGCTACTATCGATCAGGTACGATTGTTGTCGATTGTCAATCGTCGAAATTGGCTCCAACTGGTGTTGTCGTGGTTTGTGATCTGACGGGAAGGGTTGTAGCTCGCGAGGAAGTTGACTGTAGCAACGGACTGCATGCAGAGTTAAGTGTCAATAGCATGGGTCGCCAGATGCTGATAGTCAAGGTTCTTAGTGGCGATGTGCATTATAATAAGAAACTGATTACGAAATAGGCATTCCAAGTATTAGAGTAGTGGGAAAAGCGTAGCAGTTAGCTGACTTTTCCCATTTCTTTTTGCTACACAGATTCTTCCCTCTGACGTTACCAATCGTAATCCTCTACATAGCCGTCGAAAGTCACCTCTTCTTTCCATCCGTTGGTACGGAACAGCTTGCGGATGTCCTCTTGTAGGGCTGGCGGAATCAGTCGCGAACCGTTACGATACTCAAAATAGTAGGTGCGGTTGGTTAGACTGATTACACCCTGACGGACCGCAGGCTCCAGACGTTTAGGCATGTCGCTTGTGAAGGTATGCAGCATACCCTTGGCGAAGCGCACCTTCTGATCGTTGCGATACATCGGACATTCAGCAGTCGCCACACCCTTGAAGTGCGGATTAACACACCTGTAGGAACTATAGGTATGAGGCACATGCTGCCCTACTTGCCATCGCAGGCACTGGGTGCGCAACGGGCACTCATTGACATAACAAACCGTGTAGCCTTCTTTGGCCTTCTCAATCAATAATTCTTTTGCTATACTCATGATTTCTTGATTTTTTTAATGAATTTCATTTTTACCATCACATCCTCACACAACCCCTCTCAAAGGCCGATGTATAAAGGGCTGGAGGCACGTGAGGGATATCCGTTCTCCCTCACGTCTCCCTCACATTTTCAGTCCCTTGCCCTCACGCTGCCTTCAACGGAACGGCTTTGTAATAGGCCACATGGCTATGATCCTTTCGTTCGTATTCCAGGCTGACGAGTGCACGTCCCAACTCAACCTTTGCCTTCGTCGTCACAGTCACGTTAGGATACTCATCGCGAATAATCTCCAGCATCTCCGTCGTGTTCAGCGACTTCACCTTTTCACCGTCTGCAGGCTTGCGGAAACAGGCTTTCACCATCTCTGCTATGTCCTTCTGCTGCATGTAGGCCAGGTTCAGCTGCTGTATACGGGCTACCTCCTCATTGTTGAACCAATATGGAGCTTCCAACTGGCGGATTTCATACAACACCTGAGCATACAACTGCTCATAGTCGATGTCGCCTGCGTTATCAATGTACTGACCCTTGGGAATCGTCAGGCAGATGTAACGACGCGAGCCCGTAGCATCCGTCAGCGGATGTGGGTTGTTGGTGGTCGACACAAACGAGGCATAGCGGGGACGGTCATCCTGAGCCTTGCCGAAGATGGGTCGTCCGTTCACCTTGTTTTTAGACAAGGTCTGCTTCAGCGCTGCATGCTGACTGGGACGGATGGCCTCGAGCTCGTCGAGGTTCACCAGCAGATTGTTGGTCAGCGCCATCTCCTTATCGAACTTGTTCGACAGGTTAAGATGGTCCAGATAGTACTCGCGAAGTTGAAGGGGTAGCAACCTGCGTAGAAACGTCGTCTTGCCACACCCCTGAGCACCAATCAGCACAGGCACCACCTCATTGCCGTGCATCGTGTCGAGTTGCAACCAGTGGGCCACAGCCGAGCGTAACCAAATGCTAAGGTACGCCAGCTGTTCTGAGCTGATGCCAGGAATGCGACTGAACAAGCGGGCCACGTGGTTCTGTCCGTCCCACTGGGGCAGGTCGTTCAGGAACGCCAAAACGGGGTTGTACATCCTTACCTCCTCAGAGTTGACATACATAGTGATGTCGGCCTTGGGGTTACACGACTCGTCCAGCCCTTCACGAAGGGCTTGGATAATGATGCTGTTCAGGGCTTCCTGCGTCAGCGGACGATAGTCGGCTGTCAGTTCGGCCTTCGACTTGAATTCCACCTTTCCGCTCAGTACGTTACGTCGCAGACGGTAATTGTCGTTAAGAAACTGCTCGATAATGAGCACACTCGCTGTTTGAACATTTTGGGGCTGTTCAACTACCACTAAGGATTTTACTTCCATAGTTTTTTGTTAATTGAAGATTGTTAATTAAGTTGTTATTGGCTGGTTTTTTCATGGTGTTTTTCTTGTGTTATCCATGATTTCTGTTATCCAGCTTTGCATTTTTTTGAAATGCTCTGCAAAGGTACAAAAATATTTTGCTGTTTGCAAATAATTTGGCTAAAATCCGACGATTTAACATTTCATTTTCGCTCAAATTTTGCAATAAAATAACGATGTGAGTGACGAGCTTCAAAAATGTGAGGGAGACGTGAGGGAGAATGAATGTCCCTCACGTGCCTTCAGCCCTTTGTACATCGGACTTTGAAATGGGCCATGTGAGTATGTGAGGGACATTTTCGAATTCCTTGATTTTTCGCGTTCGATTCATCGAATATTCCCAATTGCTTCATTTAAGACTTGCGTTCAGTCCGATTAATGCAAACTCCCAGTCCGAAGGTTTCGGACTCGTAGTCCGTAGGGAGCGGACTGTCAGTCCGTCTGGACGGACTAATCTCTTATGTGTGTAGTGAACGAATTAGGGCTTCATCGCGTTGAACATCCCAGTTTCTTTGTCAAAAACAGCAAGGACTTCTTCTGCTTTTGGATGATTTCGTGGGATGATAATCGCAATGTACTCTTTGGTTCCTGGTTCTTCTCCTTTCACCTCAACAGTTCTGAAATAATAGCGTTCCTGTTGTCCTGCCTTATTAAACCAATAAGAGAAAAGTCTTGCTCTCTGTGCTTGTTGCTCACCAGCTGTGCTGCACATGTAAAGCAGTATGTCAGGATTTGTGCGGAAGAACTCGTCTATTACACAAAACACGGTCTGCATGATTTTAATATCATTAGGCGACGCAATATGGTCAAGGTTGGTGAGATTAAACCAATAGGCCTGAAAAAGCGGATGTTCTTCTATTTCAAAATCGATAGCATATCTACATCCTTTGTCCGTTTCAAAATAAAGAACCTCACCCCTGTTCCAGACTTTGTATGGAGAAAAAACATTGATAAAAGCAATTTCAAGTCTATTCATGAATTAAGCTGGCTCCAATTCATAAACATGTTTCTTCTCTGCTTCTTCTTTCATGTGCAGTTCTTCGGCATACATTGCCCTAATCTTTTCTTCACGAGCGGCGATTCGAGCTTTTGCACGATAGAACCATGCCCTGATTTCTTCAGGAGTTCTTTGTGTATATGTAGATTCCTTTGTCTCCATAATGATTGTTTATTTACTAATTCTGGGTGCAAATTTAACAATTAATTCTGAATAAACAAAGAAAACGATAACAAAAAATGAAAAGCGGGACGGTGCTGAAATTTCCTAGGGTTTCTGCTTGAATTATTACTCCGAAAGAAATTTTGAATACTCTTGGAGTATTTCCGATTACTCCGAAAGTAAAATTCGAAACATCTTGGTTTTATCACTGTTTACTACCGATAAACCACCTGAATCCAATTTTCTTGCACTTTTTCATTGTGGTTTCAAAAATATTATCTATCTTTGCAGGCAGAGTGGGAATGCAACGCCACACTCCGACCTTTAGGTTGGAGAAGGACCCGCTCGGCAGAAGAAGCGTTATGTACCAACCTTGCGAATGGAAACATAGGAAACTTTCATTCAAGATAAGCAAGAGGGCACAACGGCATCCATGCTTTAATGCGTGGGGCTGTGACCCAATTTCACATTAAGGTTTTCCTACGACCTCCATTCGGAACTGGTAAGCAGTCCCGCGCTTCTGCTGTGTGTGAAACCTAAATGGTAAATAGAACATAACTAAAAAAGAGTGATATGAAGAAGCTAACCTTTTTATTCATTAGCCTTTTTACTTTCCTAACAGTGTTGGCAGGAGAGGTGACAGAGGAGCAGGCATTGCAAAAAGCACAAAAGTTCATGCAAGGCAAGCAGTTCAAGCAGAAGAACCTGCGTCGTTCACCTTCTACAGGTGGTGACACTTATTATGTATTTAATGCAGATGATGGAGGTTTTGTTATTGTTGCCGGTGATGACCGTATGCCTGATATCTTAGGCTATTCAGCACATGGAAAGATAGATGAGAAAACTGCGTCATGCGGCTTAAAGTGGTTGCTTGGCTGTTATGAGCAAACGGCTAAGAACATTTCAACGGACAAGATTCAGCATGAGGGAAGCAAAAAGAGGACAGCAAAAGCATCAATTGCACCGTTTGTCACTACCACTTGGGGGCAGGATGCGCCATATAATGCTTTATGTCCTGAATACGATGGTTCACGATGTCCTACAGGATGTGTGACAACGGCCATGGCTCAGGTTATTAACTATTGCCGATGGCCAATAGAGCAGACAACTAGTGTGCCTTGGTATACAACAGGAATGGGTATTTATTTGGAAGACCTTAATCCTACTCAGTTTGATTGGGATAACATGACGAATGAGGATATAGCACGTCTGATGCGCTATTGTGGGCAATCTATATTGACAGACTATACACCATGGTACTCAAGCGCTCAGCCTACAGCAGTACAAGATGCCCTTATCAATGTGTTTGGATATTCTCAGTCTACACATTATGTAAAGCATGCTTATTATGATGAGGATGAATGGGAGGATCTGCTTTATCGTGAACTTGCAGAGCACCGTCCTATTCTTTATGATGGCTATGCAAGTGTAGGTCATGCTTTCGTTCTTCATGGATATGACTCAGGGCGTTTCTATGTGAACTGGGGATGGAATGGAACAGAGGACGGCTACTTTGTATTAACAGGATTGACTACCAGTGTTGGAACTTATAATACAGATCAGGGAGCCACTATAGGTATATGTCCTCCAACAAATAATGAACGTCCGAAGGTCGTTGTAAAATCCATCTCTTCGACTAATAGTAAATTTACGCCAAGAGATGATGACGGGAATATTAATAACAATCAGGCGAGTTGTATTCTTGCGAGTGACTTATCCGAACAGAAAACCATGCAGATAGGACTCGCCTTATTTAGCGATGATAGCTTCCAAAAGATATTGAGTTGGGAGAGTCACGAGTTCTCTATTGGGGAAATCTATAATTATAATACCACTTTTGATCTTGAAAACATAGCCAACGGCACCTATCGCATAGTGGCCGTATGGCGTAACTCTGAGAGTGACAGTTGGCTTGCTGATGCTAATTCTTCAGAAAACTATTTGGAGATAACACTTGATGACGAGCGGATGAGGATACGTACATTCCCAATGAGTATGGATGAAAGGCAGACGGAAGAAGTCGTGGCAACTATTAACGGACTTACCTATTGCCTCAAGACAGAAAATACATTGAGGCTAGCCACGGTGATGAATGAGAAAAAACATAAGCCCTCAGGCGATGTCAATATTCCAGACGATGTGGAGTATAATGGCATCAAATATCATGTGTATGATGCAGAGGAGGGGGCCTTCGACAATTGTCCCGATTTGACGTCATTGTCAACAGCGATGACAAAACTCCCATACATATCTAATTGTGAGAACCTTATCAACCTTGAATTGCGTGAAGGAGTTTCTTTCATGAATGGATTTGGAAATTGCTTCCAATTGGAGTCTATAGAGTTGCCTAAGTCTGTGATTTTTGTTAGTCAAGTTTCAGCGGACTATACTTTAAAGACCATTAGATTCAAGAATCCAAATTCTTTCGAATATCAAATGTCTTTTGGTTATCCCGAAGAATGGCTTACCGCACTGACGGATATTTACTTCGCTTCACCTTTTGCACCTAAACTTAATCTGAGTGCTATCGAGCAATTCTCTGTCAATTCCCACGTGACACTCCATGTTCCAGAAGGTGCTAAGGCTAACTATGAAGCAGGCGGTTGGCAAGGATGGAATATTGTAGAAGACCAACCATTGCCAACCGAGCAGTCTGTAGAATGTGGTTACTGTACAGGTACTGAAACTGCCGTTTTTGATTGGATTTATGATAGTGGAAATAATAATAATGAATTTGCCATTCGTGTTCTTCCTGAAATGCTTGCGTCGTTTGTAGGAAAGACCATTAACCGAATTAGTCTCTGGCAGGGTTGGTATGTTGACTATGTTTTCATTTCATCACCGGGAACCGATTATATTGTCAAGCAGCCTGTCACAGGGATAACAGATTCATCAGCATCATGGTATGATGTTTTCTTATCTGAGCCATACACTATCACAGGAGATACACTTTACATAGGTTGGGGAGCTTGTCCTCCTCATAGGACAGCTCCTGCGTCTGCTATTAATGAAGATCCGACAGACGAAGGTTTTTGGCAAAGAGTTATGGGAACGGATAAAAGCAATGATATGCAACCTGGCGTTTGGAAAAATCTTTCTGAGCGTGAATTCTATCGTCCAATACCTTTAAAATTCTATGTATCTTTCTCTGGCGATGATCTGCTTAACGACCTGAGAGCAAATAAAGTCTCGGTTGTAAGTAAAGGTGGAGACCAATATACTTTTAAGGCTAAAGTGACAAACCATTCTCCGAAAACAATCCAGGATTACAAGTTGGTTTGGGATATTGATGGGGAGGTTAAAGGCGAAAAGTCCTTCCGGACGTCACTTGTCAATAATCAATCTGAGACCATCGAATTTGATGTCTCAGCAAAGCTTGACGGTAAGAACCATCGTTTCAATTACGCCATTACGAGCGTAAATGGAAAGTTAGATGATTATGTTGCCAATAGTTCCGGTACGGTCAGTTTCATAGCAGCAAAAACTATATTCCCAAGAAAGATAGTGATGGAAGAAGCAACGGCAACAGAGTGTGGCTCGTGTGTCAGGGGGATTGAAATCACTGACCGTCTATCAAAGATATATCCAGACAATTTCTTGCCTATCTTTATTCATAATTATGGAGAGATGAATACCAAGGACTACGAACCTGTCGTAGATAAGTTTCCTATGTTGCCAAACAGTTTAGTGAACCGAATCAATATCACAGACGGGATGTTATACGATCAGGTGATGGAGACCTTTGAACGGCAAAAACTATATGCTGAAGCGATGGTAAAGCCTACAGCGTTTTTTACAGATGAAGATCGTTCTTCAGTAACGGTAACTACAGAGACCGTATTTGGATTCAGCGATACTGGCGGTTCTGCATATAGGATAGCTTATGTGGTCATGGAAGATAATGTAGGACCATACATGCAATCAAATGATTATTCTGATCCGTCAGCTGTTTCCGACGAATCGGATTTCATGGACGTCTGGGTTCATAAAGGACCTCAAGTAGAAATGAAGTATAATAATGTCGCACGTGATATTATCGGAGGAATAAATGGCGTTGAAGGTAGTGTTCCTGATATTATTAAGGAAGGAGAAATCTACAAATATAGCTATTCTTTCAAACTGCCAGACAATATTCAGTCAAAGAATAATATTCGTATAGTAACACTTTTGATAGATGAAAAGACAGGAGAGATTATTAATGCTGCTAAGGTTCCAATGGAGTTGGAAATAGTGCCAATTATTGAGGAAGAAGTTACCTTCAGTGAAAATATTGATAAGGATACTGACCTGTCGAATACCGTTATTGAAAATACCTACTACAATATGGATGCGGAGAATGGTGATGGCTATGACGCAGAAGAACAGGCTCTTGTACTGAATTCCACGACAACAGAAGAACAGATGACTGCCATTCAGGATGCCGAAGTAGGTGATGAAGAAATACAAGAGAAATATAAAGGACTTATCTTTGAGTTGGCTATCGGAAAGGGTACTGTCACTGTGGATGCCATGACCATTGGTACGCATGTGCTGAATGTACAGATAGGTAAAAGCGAACCAACGAAGATAACGAAGTCGGAACGTGGTACGGTGGATGTTACTTTCAATATAACAGAGCCAACATACGTATATCTCTATGCCACAACTGCAGATGGCAGTGCCGCCCGTCTTAATCGTGCTCCATCTGCTGCCGCTAACAGCGTCTTGCTCTATGGCTATAAAGTAACAATGGACGATTTTGAGCCTGTAACTATTATGGCGAAGAGTTTCAAAATAACATATGGTGATGACTTGCCAACATTTGAATTTACCAGTGAAGGTGCAGAAGTGGAAGGTTATCCATCCATTACTTGTGAAGCAACAAAGACATCACCTGTAGGCACATATCCTATCGTTATCAGTAAAGGTAGTGTAACAAACTACAAAGTTACTTATGTTAATGGTACGCTGACCATCGAGAAGGCTCCGCTAAAGATTACAGCAAAAGACTATACCATTAAGCAGAGCGAAGCATTGCCAACCTTCGAGGCAACGTTCGATGGTTTCAAGAACAATGAGATGAAGGACGTACTGACGAAGCAGCCGACTATCACGACGACGGCAACATCTGCCAGCGAGCCTGGCGTGTATGACATTATTGTTAGTGGTGCTGAGGCTCAGAACTATGAAATCTCTTATGTCAATGGTAAGCTGACCATAGAAGATATCGATGGAATTATAGGAATCTCAGTGGATCATCCTGCTGATGTCTATGACCTGCAAGGTAATAAGATTCGTTCTAAGATTACTTCTTTGAGCGGATTGTCTAAAGGCGTATATATTATTAAGAATAAAAAGGTTGTCATCAAATAAATGAATATAACGATAAGAAATATTATTATGAGAAAAAGAAGATTATTTTTTGTGCTACTTTTAGCAATACTGCCTTTCGTTGGGTGGGCACAACAACAGAATTATGATGGTCAGCATGTCAGTATCAAGCGGACTACTGGTGATAGTATACAACATGACTTGTCTATGTGTTGGGAATTTAGACCTGTGATTAGAGACGGTAAAATTGTATGGTCTTTTATAGATGTTAATAACAATGGGGAGAGGATAGATAAATATGCCTTTGATAATGTTGAGAGTTTTGATTTCCGTAGCAAAGAATATGATAAAGTTGAAGTTCGCAAAGCATTGACAGAGTTTTACCAAGCATTAGATGGTGACAACTGGCCACACAAAGACAACTGGTGCTCGGACAAACCTATTATAGAATGGTATGGTGTTAATGTTGATTGTATGGGCAATCAATACGATGTCCCTTGGGTTTTAAATCTTGATTTAACAGATTTCTTTTTTGGTCAGTGGGATTATTCTTCAGGAACTCTTCCTGAATGTATGGTGCGCATGGGGCCTATTCAGACCTTGAGAATGCCTAATTTCATGCTGAAGGGAAATATTCCAGATTTTTTAGGGACAATGTATTCTTTGCGAGAAATAGGTTTCTATGGAAACAAGTTGTCTGGAACGATTCCTGAGTCTATTGGTAAATTGCCCTTTATTTGGGTGTTTGATATCCAACATAATTTGTTTGAGGGTCAACTTCAAGAAGAGTTTATTTGTGGTTTAATGGACAAGCTTCCAGGTAATAATGTCAATCTCAACAATAATTATTTTTCAGGAAAAATACCAAAAAAGATTATCAACCATCCCCAATTCTGTGATTTTTGGCCGTCAATGATAACCCAAAGAGGAGAAGGACTAGATCTTTCAGACTTGAAGATCCCTGCGCCGACCTTTTCAATGAAGGATATTAACGGAAATACTATAGACCTGAAAGAAGAGTATAAGAAGCATAAATACACCTTGCTTTATAAGTGGGGATTGTGGTGTCCGTTCTCTGAAGCATTAAATCAAAAGATGGTACCTGTATATAATGCATATAAAGACAAAGGATTTGAAATAATTGGTATTCATTATGACCTTAATGGTGATGATGGTTTGGTAGATTATATGCAAAGCCATGATATTCCATGGAATAATGCAATAGCCAAAGAATGGGATTGGGGAGGAACTCGCGATGGAAGAGCAATCTTCAATTGGGGAGGAACGCCTAACGTCTTTTTAGTTGACCAAAATGGCGTAATTGTATTTAATAGTTTATGCGACGATAAAGGTCAACTACCCTTAACATATGACCGAAACGAAAGGCTTTTCTCATATTTAGAGGAAATATTTGGTCCAGTTGAATATAACTTCTATACTTCTACCGACTATTCTCATGATGGTGAGATTCTAACATTACAGAAAGCGACTCAAGGACAAGGTATTGATCTCGTGTTTATAGGTGAAGGATATACTGATAAAGATTTGGAAAATGGCGAAGAGTTCGAAAGGTATATGAAGAATGCGATGAATCAGTTTTTCAGTTATGAACCTTATCGTTCTTTACAAGATCGATTTAATGTATATGTAGTAAAGGCCGTATCCCCCAATTCTGAGTTTTATGGTAATGCCGTCCATGCTATTGACGAAGATGCTGCAAAGGCATTTGAATATGCATCGAAAATACCGGATTTGATTCCTAATCGTCCAATGCACGTTTGTGTGATATACAAAGAAGATATCGGAAAGCGTAGTTACTGTAACTTGCTAGAGGACAATTCATTTGTTTGTTATTCGATGGACGGCATTTCCAATGTTCTAAACCATGAGGCAGGTGGACATGGTATAGGAAAGCTGATGGATGAGTATGTGGAATATTATGGTTTGACACTGCCTGAGGAAAGTAAGACAGAGTTAGAGAATCAATGGACTACAAAGGGTTGGGGTGCCAATGTGGATTGGCGTTCTGATCCGACGCAAGTGAAATGGACTAAGTTCATCAGTGATGCCCGTTATGCTGACGAAAATATTGGTGTATTTGAGGGCAGTTATCTCTATCAATATGGCGCTTATCGTCCGACCGAGAACAGTATGATGCGCTATAATGATACTCCGTTCAACGCTCCAAGCCGTGAGGAAATCTACAAGCGCGTGATGAAGGAGTCGGAGGGTGACAGTTGGACTTACGACTATGAGATGTTTGTTGCCTTTGACGAATCAGGTCGCAGCCAGTTTGTTGATGCATTAACTAATGCCAGCCGCCGTGCCCCGAAGGCAGGAGAGAAACAGCAGGTACGCACTGCACCACCAGTATTCCTGAAAGGAACATGGCGTGATGCACTGAACAAGAAATAGAAGAAAGGACTATGTTGAACATCAAGATGAATCAAGATATGAAAACAAGAAATAGTATATACAGACAATGGGCTTTGCTGCTCATGCTGCTGATAGGATTGCCACTGGGAATAAAGGCTCAGACAAACCTGTTTGAAATGGTGGTTGAGAAGACGGACGCGACGGAACTGACGTTCCGCATCACGGACGACTATCCTGTGCTGCAATACCAGTATGGAGGCGAGGATGGAGTCAATACGATAAAGATACAAACGGAAGGTAATTATACGAGTGTTCCCTGCCCAGATATTAAACGACTCTACACACGTGAGTATAAGCCTATTCCTGGCGATGTCACAGGCAGTGGCAGTGTTGACGTACAGGATGCTACCATTGTAATAAACTACATTTTGGGTGACGCGTCTGGCAATTACAATTATACTAATGCAGACATGAACAATGATGGTGAAGTTGATGTGTTCGACGTAACTGCAATGATTAATGTCATATTGAGTGGCGGCAATAGTAATAGTCCATCCAGAAGGAGCAATCGAAATGGAAATGATTGTGAATCGATTTGTCTGACATCAGAGGGCGGTGATTTACTCTTTGGCATTGACAATACCGAGAGGTTCACCTCGTTCCAATTCAACATCAACGTACCTCAAGGCGTTGAACTGTTAGGCGTAGAATGGAACGCACCAGTTAGTGACCATATTTTGCAGTTTTCTAAGAATGGTGAGAATTGCTATACTTTAGTAGCTCTTTCTATGAGTAGCTTACCACTACCAGTTTTGGACGCAAAATTGCTTAAGCTTCATTTGTCTGATACAGGTAATGGAGAGGTCAGTTTTAATAACATTTTGTTTGTTACTCCACGAGGTGAGGCAATTTGTTTTGAAGGAGGTTCACCTCATATGACGACAGGCGTCAAGGGTGTTACCTATACTCAAGGCGAGCTTGTACGTGATATATCTGGACGTCAGATAAACATGAAACGTGAGCAACTGCCTAAGGGTGTATATGTTATTAATAACAAAAAGGTTGTCATCAAATAAATGGGTGCAGCTATGAAAAGAAGAATGATGATGATTGCCACACTTATGCTGGCAATATGCAATACAGTATTTGCAGAGGATAAGGTTACCATCAGCGACTTCAGTATCTCTGCTGGGGAGACAAAAGAAGTGAGCATTATTTTGGTGAACGATGTTGCCTACGTTGCTTTCCAATTCGACTTGTATCTGCCGGATGGCATTACTGTCGAGTCTTTTAGCGCAGACCGCAGTCGACTACCTGAAAGTACTACACTCTCGATGGCAAAACAATCGGACGGCAGCTATCGTTTCATCTCTACAGCCATTGGCGGTGAACCAATAAATGGAACAAGTGGAGGTGTGGTTACAATGAGTGTAAAGGCAGCAACAACGCTGACGCATGGTTCGAAAACAGGCTATTTCCGTCATGTAAAGTTGTCGAAGGCAGATGCCACGGGGCCGACATACGATGAGATGTCCTATGCTGTAACGGTTATCGAACCGTCAGTAGTAACAGTGAATAGTTGCAGTCGCGAATATGGTGATGCTAATCCTACATTCGAATACACTGTGACAGGAGGGGCTCTTGTAGGAACACCAGAGATTACTTGCGAGGCAACAGCAGCATCACCTGTGGGCACCTATTCTATCAAAGCCCAGAAGGGAAGCGTCACTAATTTCAATGTGTCTTTCGTTGATGGTACGCTGAATGTCAACAAGGCTCCACTGAAGATAACTGCTAAGAGTTATACCATAAAACAAGGCGAGGCTCTTCCAACGTTTGAGGTGACCTATGAGGGATTCAAGAATAATGAAACGAAGGATGTGTTGACTAAACAGCCAACAATTACTACGACGGCAACTTCTGCCAGTGAGCCTAACACGTATGAAATAGTTGTCTGTGATGCTGAGGCCCAGAACTACGACATCTCTTACGAAAAAGGAACTTTGACGATTACTGAGGCTGCCCCTGTCACCATTACAGCTAAGAGCTACAGTCGCGAATATGGTGAGGCTAATCCGACATTCGAATACGAGGTAAGCGGTGCTGAACTCAACGGCACACCTGAGATTATTTGCGAGGCCACAGCGACATCACCTGTAGGGACATACCCGATTCTCATCAAGAAGGGTGGTGTAACTAACTACAATGATACTTATGTTGATGGTATACTGACTATTACGAAGGCACCGCTGACAGTCAAGGCAGGTACCTATACCCGCAAACAGGGTGAGGAGAATCCCGAGTTCACGCTGACGTATGACGGTTTTAAGAACGATGAGACGGAAGCCGTGCTGACGAAGGAGCCAACAGCCACGACGACAGCTACAAAGGAAAGTGCACCTGGCGAATATGAGGTAACCGTATCCGGTGGCGAGGCCACGAACTATGAGCTGTCTTATACCAACGGCAAGCTGATAGTGACGGATGCCGATGCGGTCATTGTAACAGCCAAGAGCTATACCCGTGTTTATGGCGATGCCAATCCGACGTTTGAATACGAGGTAAGCGGTACTGCACTCGTTGGTGTACCTGAGATTACCTGCGAGGCGACTGCAACATCACCTGTCGGCACGTACCCGATTGTCATCAAGAAGGGAAGCGTGACGAACTATAACGACACGTATGTCAACGGTGTGCTGACCATCACAAAGGCACCGCTGACTGTGAAGGTGGAGAACGTGACTCGTGAACAGTACTTGGAGAATCCTGAATTTGTGATTACATACACTGGCTGGAAGTTGAACGAAGACGAAAGCGTACTGACTAAGAAGCCAAAAGCCACAACGACGGCAACGAAGGATAGTCCTGTGGGTGAATACGAGATAGTAGTCAGTGGCGGCGAAGCCACGAACTATGAGCTGAACTACGAGAATGGCATTCTGACCGTGACAGAATCTACGGGTATTGCTACAATATCTGTAACCCGTCCTGTTAATGTATATAACGTTCAGGGCAGAATGGTTCGCTCGAAGGCAATGACACTTGATGGATTGCCCAAGGGTGTATATATCGTGAATGGTCGAAAGGTCATAGTGAGGTAAACAAGCTCTACCCAAAGAACAATCATACAGTTAGCATACTCATCAGCTAGCTTAGAATATGCAAACAATCGCATGCGGACTAATTACCGTATGCGATTTTTTGGCATTATCTTTTGTGGAATCAAAAAAAGTTCCTACCTTTGCAGGCGATAAACGTTTATTATTTAGGATAATATGGAAAACAAGGAGACGTTGGTGGAGCAGTTTGCCCGCCAATTGGCCAATGTCAGTATGCAGACTACTCATGCTGTAACGGCTGAGGAATTGGCTGGCATGCTGCAGCGTATGCTGGACGTTCTGAAGGATGATGAACGTCAAAAGCTGAAGGCGGTGGCTGAGTCTTACCTGCATGACGTGGCCGTAAACCGTAGACCAGAAGTGACTGAGGTACGCCCCAAAGAACTGGAGTGCGACGTGGTGAGATTCCAGAACAACAAAGATAAATGGGTGGCTCTGGTCGGACTGCTCGACGGTTATCCTTACGAGATCTTTACGGGTCTGCAAGACGACGAGGAAGGTATCTTCCTGCCGAAGTCGGTGACGAAGGGTAAGATTATCAAACAGGTGAACGAAGACGGTACGAAGCGCTACGACTTCCAGTTCGAGAATACGCGTGGCTATAAGATAACGGTGGAGGGACTGAGCGAGAAGTTCAATCCGGAATACTGGAACTATGCCAAACTGATTAGTGGCGTGTTGCGCTATCGCATGCCTATCGAGCACGTCATCAAACTGGTGAGCTCGCTGCAGTTGCAGTCAGAGAATATCAATACTTGGAAGGTGGGCGTAGAACGTGCCTTGAAAAAGTACCTGCCTGGTGGCGACGATGCGGGCCTTGCCCTAGAGAATAGTGAAGAGTGATAAGTGGTAAGTGATAAGTGAAGAATGACAATAGCTGCGAGTAAGATATATCTGGACGATATGCGCTTTTATGCCAATCACGGCGTGATGGAGCAGGAAAGACTAGTGGGTGGTGAATACAGCGTGTCGCTTACCGTTGAGGCCGATTTGTCGGAAGCTGTCCGCACGGATGATGTGGCCGATACCATCAACTATGCAGCACTCTATGAGGTTGTCAAGAGCGAGATGGCTGTGCCCTCGAAGCTATTGGAACATGTGGCTGGCCGAATAGGACGGCGTGCAATGGAAACATTTGAAAGGATAACGACGCTGACCATTAAGGTGACGAAACTGAATCCACCTATGGGTGCTGACAGCAAAGGCGCAAGCGTAGAATTAAAAATGACGAGATGAAGAAGATATATATTCTGACCATATTGATATTGTTGGCTGTGGTAGCTTATGCGGCGAAAGCGAAGACTTTTACGCTGGTGATTGATGCTGGACATGGCGGACATGATGCTGGTGCTGTAGGTGCCATTACCAAGGAGAAGACCATCAACCTGAATGTGGCACTGGCCTTCGGAAGAATGGTGGAACAAAACTGCAAAGATGTGAAGGTTGTATATACCCGTAAGACGGATGTGTTTGTGCCTCTGCATACGCGTGCCGACATTGCCAACAAAGCCAAGGCTGACCTCTTTATCAGCATCCATACCAATGCACTGCCCAAGAAACGTATCTCGCGTGGTTTAGAAACCTATACACTGGGTATGCACCGTGCTGCCGACAATCTGGATGTGGCTAAGCGTGAGAACTCGGTCATCCTGATAGAGAAGGACTATAAGCAGCGTTATCAGGGCTTTGACCCCAATTCGTCGGAGAGCTATATCATGTTTGAGTTCATACAGGATCATAATATGGCACAGAGCGTTGAACTGGCCAAACTGGTGCAGAAACGTACTTGTGCGACAGCAGGTCGTCAGAATAAAGGCGTGAAGCAGGCTGGATTCCTGGTATTGCGCGAGACGTCGATGCCCAGCTGTCTGATAGAACTTGGATTCATCTCCACCCCTGACGAAGAACAGTTCCTGAATTCGGAGAGTGGGGTAGAGAAGTTGGGAAGAGGCATCTACCAGGCTTTTGTGGACTATTATACTCAAGCCACTAAGCCTGCCCGTCCAAAAGGAAAGATGGCCCGAGAGTTGGCAGATGTCCGCGAGGGGGTTGTGTCGGATATAGACATTGAACAAGCCAAAGCAGAGAAGAAAGAACTTCCGAAAATGGAGGAACTGGAGCCTGCCATAGACTTGGTCAAAAAGGATTCGGTTCCTGCTAAGGCTGAGCCTGCACCTGTCCAGAAACCTGCACCTGTCCAGAAGCCTGCGCCTTTAGCAAAAGAAACGAAAGTTGCTCCTGTCTTCAAGCTGCAGATTCTGGCATCATCGACCAAACTGAAGCCTACTGACCCTCAATTAAAGGGGCAAAAGCAGGCTGTCTGCTATCAGGAAAGTGGACTGTATAAATATACACTTGGCAGTTCGGAAGATTACAATGAAATCTATCAGTTGCGCAAAGCTCAACTGACGAAATTCCCGCAAGCCTTCATCATAGCCTTTAAGAACGGTCAGAAGATGAATGTTCAGGAGGCTATACAGGAGTATAAAAGAAATAAAATAGTAAAAAAGTAAAATATAACGCGATATGAAATTCTTTACGAAGGAAGTGAAGATAGCACTGACAGCCATTGCTGGTATTGTTGTGCTGTTCTTTGGACTACAGTTCCTGAAGGGACTGACCATTTTTTCGAATGACGACTCCTACTACGTGACGTTTACCGATGTAAGCGGTCTCTCGGCGTCGTCGCCAGTGTATGCCAACGGCTATAAGGTTGGCGTCGTGAAGGATATTGTCTATGACTATAGTCCGCAGGGTAAGATTGTGGCTGTTATGGGATTGGATAAGAATATGCGTGTGCCTCAAGGTACGCGTGCCGAGATAGCCAGCGACCTGCTGGGTAATATTAAGGTAAATCTGGTGTTGGGCAGTGATCCGCTCCACATGATAGCCAGTGGCGATACCATTTCTGGTGGTGCTGAGGAAGGCATGATGAGTAAACTCGGTGCCATGATGCCTGCCATTGAAGCCATCATACCTAAGCTGGACTCTATCATGACCAGCCTGAACATACTGTTAGCTGATCCTGCCTTACGTAATACCTTACATAACGTGGAGGGTATGACGGGCAACCTGAATGCTACCAGCCAGAATCTGAGAGCGTTGTCAGCATCACTGAACCGCGATGTGCCTGGCATGATGACCAAGGCCAATGGGGTGCTTGACAATACGCAGCAATTGACGCAAAACCTGTCGCAAGTTGATGTGGCTGCTTTAACTGAGAGCGTGAATAAGACTTTGGAGAATGTGGAGCAGATGACCAAGAAACTCAACTCCAACGAGGGTACTCTGGGACTGCTGATGCGTGATGCTACTCTCTACAACAATCTGAGCTCGACAGCCGCTTCTGCCGACTCACTTTTGATAGACCTCAAGGCACACCCAAAACGTTACGTCCACTTCTCAGTTTTCGGTAAAAGTGATAAGCAAAAATAGACACAATTTTTAATTTGTCTAAATAATTGAAGAGTGAAAACTTTTTTGTACATCACGACGGCAAATGCTTGATAATTCTATACTTTACGATACTTGAATATCTGACCTGCACGTAGCTTTTGCTGTGTGCAGGTTTGTTTGTAAATAATGCTTTTTCAACGACTTACAATTATACAAGGGAATTCGTAGATTAAAAAGATTTAAATGTGCTATAAAGTATGCAAGATTAAGCATTTACGAAGATATGCATTCTTGATGAGTAAAAATACGAATTTGTTTTATTGGAAAAAAAGTGCGAACTTTGCACTCGAAAACAACTAAGACCATTATACTTGTCTTAAGTAACTATTTTAAAATAAAAGTAAGTAACGCCGCATGGTAAATAATCCAAAGGCGCTTTGGGACAACTGCCTTAGTCTGATTAAGGACAACGTCACGGAGCAGCAATTCAGAACGTGGTTCGCGCCAATCGTCTTCGAGAGTTACAACGAGGACAGCCGGACTCTTCTCGTACAGGTACCAAGTATGTACGTGTACGAGTATCTGGAACAGTACTATGTTGGATTGTTGAGTAAGGCGCTGATACGCTGCTTTGGTCAGAACGTACAACTTACTTATCGCGTGGTTACCGACAAGCAACATGGTATTATTCAGGAGGTAGAAGGTGAGGAGCCAGTGAATATTGAGCGTCCTCAACCCACAGATCGTGCCAATAAGACGCCAGATGTGCTGGATGCTGTTGCTAATGATTTGAATCCCCAGTTGGATGTCCATAAAACGTTCCAGAACTTCATAGAGGGTGCTTCTAATAAGTTACCACGTACGGTGGGTCTCTCAATTGCTGAGCATCCAGGCAAGTCTACCTTCAATCCTTTCTTTGTCTTCGGACCTTCAGGCTGTGGTAAGACTCACTTGATCAATGCTATTGGCGTACGTTGTAAGGAGATGTATCCCCAGAAGCGTGTACTTTATGTATCGGCCCGTCTGTTTCAGGTGCAGTTTACGGATGCTGTGCGCCAGAATAAGGTGAACGAGTTCATCCAGTTCTATCAAACCATTGATGTACTCATCGTTGATGATATTCAGGAGTGGGCAACCGCAACGAAGACACTTGATACGTTCTTCCATATCTTCGACCACCTGTTCCGTTTGGGCAAGCAGATTATTCTGGCTTCCGACCGTCCTCCTGTCGATTTGCAGGGCGTTAAGGATCGCCTGTTGACGCGTTTCTCTTGTGGACTGATAGCTGAGTTGGAACATCCTAACGTGCAGTTGTGTATAGATATCCTGAAGGCTAAGTGTCGTCGTGACGGATTGAAGATTCCCGAGGATGTCATCCAGTTTATTGCCGAGACAGCCAATGGCAGTGTGCGTGACTTGGAGGGTGTTGTGAATTCGCTGATGGCCTATTCGATTGTCTACAATTCGAATATCGATATGCGTTTGGCTGAGCGTATCATTAAGCGTGCTGTCAAGGTGGACAACAAGCCGCTGACAGTGGACGATATCCTTGAGAAAGTGTGTGGTCACTTCAATGTGCCCCAGCAGCAGGTGTTCAGTCGCAGTCGTAAGCGCGATTATGTGTTGGTACGTCAGGTCTCGATGTACTTGGCACAGAAATATACCAAGATGCCTGCAGGACGTATCGGACAGCTGATAGGCGGACGCGACCACTCAACGGTTATCCATAGCTGTAGTGCTATTGAACAGCGTCTGAAAGTAGACAAGGCATTCCTGTCTGAACTGAACAGCATAGAGAACTCCTTCAAATTAAAGAAATAAAAAACTTCCAACCTCATTGTGAGACTGGAAGTTATTTTATCTTATCACTTTTCGTTTTTCGCTTTTCACTTCTAAAGATTCTCCTTCTCGATATCTTTGAAGTACTTGTATGTAGCAACCTTCAGCTCGTCAGTAGCGGGCTCGTCACAAACGATGATGCCATGCTGGTGGGTCTGCAGGGCAGAAATGGTCCATGCCTGACATACAGGTCCCTCAATAGCAGCCTGAAGGGCACGAGCCTTGTGGTGACCATTGCAGAGAATCATCACCTCGCGGGCAGCCATCACAGTACCTACGCCAACGGTCAGTGCCAGTTTGGGCACCTTGTTAACATCGTTGTCGAAGAAACGAGAGTTGGCAATGATGGTGTCGGATGTCAGCGTCTTCACGCGAGTCTTAGAAGCTAAGCTTGAGAAAGGCTCGTTGAAAGCGATATGGCCGTCAGGACCAATACCACCGATGAACAGGTCGATACCGCCAGCTTCGGCAATCATCTCCTCATAGTGAGCACACTCGGCTTCCAAGTCTTCGGCATTACCGTTCAGGATGTGGATGTTCTCCTTGGGACAGTCGATATGGTCGAACAGGTTGCGAGCCATGAAAGAGTGATACGACTCCGGATGCGACTCAGGCAGTCCTACATACTCGTCCATGTTGAACGTCAACACGTTCTTAAATGACACACGACCTTCCTTGTTGGCCTTAACAAGGCAGGCATACATGCCCTCAGGCGAGCTTCCGGTAGGCAAACCCAACACAAAAGGTTTCTCTGCTGTAGGCTTGAAGGCATTGATGCGCTCAATGACGTGTTCAGCAGCCCACTGCGACATTTTCTGATAATCAGATTCAATTATTACTCTCATAAGTTTAAAAAATATAAAGTTTTTTGTCTTATCGGGTGCAAAGATAATCATTTTAAGTGAAAAGTGAAGAGTGAAAAGAGAAAAAATTGCTACCGCTATACATTATTTCTGTTTTTTTTGTATCTTTGCACCATATTATATTAATATATGAAAGAATTTGTTATCTCTGAGGTCAAGGCTGAGACTGCTGTGTTGGTGGGACTGATTACTCAGCAGCAGGACGAAGCTAAGACAAAAGAATATCTGGATGAGCTGGAATTTCTGGCTGATACTGCTGGTGCCGTCACTGTGAAGCGTTTTACGCAGAAGGTGCAGGGGCCCAGTCAGGTGACGTATGTCGGAAAGGGTAAGCTCGAAGAAATCAAGCAATATATCAAGCAGCAAGAAGATGCCTACGATGAATGGATGGATGATCATCGGGGATTCGATGGAACGATAGTGGCACTGAATGATGATGATTGTCCCCAGCCCGTGGGTATGGTTATCTTTGACGACGAGCTAAGTGCCAAGCAGATTCGAAATATCGAGGGCGAACTGAAGGTGAAGATACTCGACCGTACAAGTCTGATTCTCGACATCTTTGCCATGCGTGCCCAGACTGCCGAAGCTAAGACGCAGGTGGAGTTGGCACAGTATCGCTATATGTTGCCACGATTGCAGCGTCTGTGGACTCACTTGGAACGTCAGGGCGGTGGCTCTGGTTCCGGTGGCGGAAAGGGCTCTGTGGGACTTCGTGGTCCTGGTGAGACACAGTTGGAGATGGACCAGCGTATTATCCGTCAGCGCATCTCGTTGTTGAAAGAACGTCTTGTGGAGATTGACAAGCAGAAGACCACGCAACGCAAGAACCGTGGACGACTGATTCGCGTGGCACTGGTAGGCTATACGAATGTGGGTAAGTCGACGATGATGAACCTTCTGTCGAAGAGCGACGTGTTTGCCGAGAACAAGCTATTTGCTACCCTTGACACGACGGTGCGTAAGATGACAATTGACAACCTGCCGTTCCTGTTAGCCGATACCGTTGGGTTTATTCGTAAGTTGCCTTCTGATTTGGTAGAAAGCTTTAAGAGTACCCTTGATGAGGTGCGTGAGGCCGACATGCTGGTTCATGTGGTGGATATCTCACACCCCGACTTCGAGGAACAGATTCAGGTGGTGGAGAAGACATTGAGCGACCTGGGATGTGCCGATAAGCCTTCAATGTTGGTATTCAACAAAATTGATGCGTACACTTGGACGCCTCAGGACGAGGACGACCTGACTGAACCCACGCGTGAGAATATTTCACTTGACGAACTCAAGAAGACTTGGATGGCGAAGATGCAGGGTGACTGCCTGTTTATCTCTGCTAAGAAGAAAGAGAATATTGATGAACTACGTGAGGTGTTATACAAGAAGGTGCGTGAATTGCACGTGCAAAAGTATCCTTATAACGATTTCCTTTATCAAATAGAAGAATGATTGAACCAAACACAAATAATTATGAGAGATTACAGACAACTGACACAAGAAGAGATTAACGTGCTTGAGAGCAATAGCTGTTGGGCCGAAGAGTGGAACAGAGTTAAAGTAGCTGAAGATTTTCGTCCTTATAATTTCCACCGTGTGGTGTTTTATGGTGACATCTGCCTGGGTAAGTTTGAAAAGATGGTCGAGGTGGCCAAGGGCTTTACAAAGCATTCGGGTATTAATGATGCCACACTGCGTAATGTGACGGTAGGTGATGACTGTCTGATTGAGAAAATTGGCAACTTCATCAACAACTATACCATTGGTAATGACTGCTACATCTCGAATGTCTCGACGATGGAAACGACCGATGGAGCAACGTTTGGCGAGGGGCATATGGTGAGCGTACTCAACGAGATGGGCGATGGCAATGTGATGCTGTTCCATGATCTGAACTCACAGTTGGCAGCCTTCATGGTGAAGCATTTCAGCGATAAACAACTGAAGGATAACATCATCCGACTCATCAATGAAGAGATACGTTTCTCTCAACCTGAACGTGGTACATTGGGTAACGGTGTGAAGATTATCAATTCAAAGGAGATTACCAATACCGTGGTGAAAGACGATTGTGAAATCAACGGTGCCGCACGCCTGTCTGACTGTACCATCATGTCGTCTGCCGACGCTTCTGTGTATATCGGCACGGGTGTCATTTGTGAGAACTCGATAATATGTAACGGTTGTAGCATTACAAACTCCGTGAAGATGCAGGACTGCTTCGTTGGCGAGGCCTGTCAGATTACCAATGGTTTCACTGCCGAGGCCAGCGTATTCTTTGCAAACTCGTATATGGCCAATGGTGAGGCCTGTGCTGCCTTCTGCGGACCGTTCTCTGCCTCGCACCATAAGTCAAGCTTGTTGATTGGTGGCGAGTTCTCGTTCTACAATGCAGGTTCGAATACCAACTTCTCGAATCATGCCTACAAGATGGGTCCACTGCACTATGGCACGTTGGAGCGTGGCTCGAAGACAGCCTCTGGTGCCTACGTGCTGATGCCCGCTAAGATTGGTGCGTTCTCTGTGTGCTTTGGCAAACTGATGAACCACCCCGACATGCGTTGTCTGCCCTTTGCCTATCTGATGGCATACGGTGAGACGATGTATATCGTGCCTGGTCGTAACATCACTACTGTGGGCCTTTATCGTGATATTAAGAAGTGGCCTAAGCGTGACAAACGTGCTGCTTCAAGTCGTAAGAGCGTCATCAACTTTGACTGGCTGTCACCATTCACCGTTGGCGAGATTGTGCAGGGTAAGCAGATTCTGGAAGCTTTGCGTAAGGCTGGTGGTGACAACGTGTCAAGCTATAACTACCATGAGTATATCATCAATGCTTCGTCATTGCGCAAGGGTATCAAATATTACGATATCGCCCTTCGTATCTATATGGGTGCCGTTTTGAAGCGCGCTGTCAAAGGCGGATGGCTCGGACGTCCTACCTCCACAACTGGTCTGGGACAGTGGAACGATCTTAGTGGATTGTTGCTGCCTGACAGTGAGGAACAGCGACTTATTAGAGATATCAAGGATGGTAATATCGAGAGCATTACCGATGTGCTGGCTCGCTTCAACGAGATCAATGAGAACTACCGTGTTTACCAGTGGACATGGACTTACAAGCTTATTCTCGACTACTATGGGCTGGATGATTTGACTGACGAGGCCATCCAACGCATCCGTGAGGATTACGTGAAGGCCCGTCGTGCATGGATTGCCGAGATTCGAAAGGATGCCCAGAAGGAATTCGAGATGGGCGATGTCGAGCAGGAAGTTTACGATGACTTTATCTCAAAACTTGATCACGAAATAGATTATGAAGATTAAAACATTTTGGCTGATTGCTATCGGCTGCGGACTATTACTGACTGCTTGCAGTAAGTATAAGTATGAAGAGGTAAAAGACGACCTCTCTAAGACACGTATCTATACTCTCGACAATGGTTTGAAGGTATATCTGAGCGTCAATGAAGAAAAGCCCCGTTTGCAGGCCTATATCGCTGTGCGAACAGGTTCCAAGAACGATCCCGCAGAGACCACTGGTTTGGCCCACTATCTGGAACATCTGATGTTCAAGGGAACAGGCCGTTTTGGTGTGACCGACTCCGTCAAGGAGGCACCGTTGCTGGCTGATATCGAGGCACGTTACGAGAAGTATCGCACACTGACTGATCCTGCCGAGCGTCGTCAGGCTTACCATGAGATAGACAGTGTTAGTCAGTTGGCAGCCAAATATTTTATTCCCAATGAGTACGACAAACTGATGTCGGCCATTGGTGCTGAGGGTGTTAATGCCTTTACGTCGAACGACCAGACAGTATATGTTAGCGACATCCCTTCAAATGAGATTGAAAACTGGGCTAAGATTGAGAGTGAGCGTTTTCAGCACATGATTATTCGTGGCTTCCATACAGAGTTGGAGGCTGTCTACGAGGAATACAACATCAGTCTGACAAGGGATTTCCGTAAGCAGATGGCTGCTATGATGGGTAAATTGTTTCCCAATCATCCATATGGCACACAAACGACCCTTGGCACACAGGAGCATCTGAAGAATCCTTCCATCACCAATATCAAGAACTACTTTAAGAAGTGGTATGTGCCCAACAATGTGGCTATCTGTTTGGCTGGCGACTTCGATCCTGATGAGGTGATAGCTATTATCGACAAGTATTTTGGTCAGTGGCAGCCCGGCGAGGATGTTGCTCAGCCAGAGTTTGCTGCACTGCCCGAGATAACTGCACCGCAGGATACCACAGTTGTAGGTCCTGAGGCTGAGAATGTGTGGTTGGGCTGGCGTTTCGACAAGGCTGCATCTTTGCAGAACGACACCTTGGAGGTCATCGACTTGATGCTCAACAATGGTACTGCCGGTTTGTTCGACCTCAACATCAATCAGCAGATGAAGATGCTGGAAGCCAACACCTGGCACATGACGATGCTCGACCATTCGATGTTTGTCCTGCTGGGTACACCGCGTGAGGGACAGACGCTCGATGATGTCCGCCAATTGCTGCTTGGAGAGATAGAGAAACTGAAGAAGGGTGACTTTAGTGACGACCTGTTGCCTTCCGTTATCAACAATCTGAAGTTGCAGTATTATAATGCCCTTGAGAGTAATGAGGACCGCGTCAATATGTATGCTGATGCCTTTGTAAATGGCACGCCTTGGGAGCAGATTGTCAAGACTCTGGATCGTATGGAAGGTATGACCAAACAGCAGATTATGGACTTTGCCAAGCGTCATTTTGCTGAGAACTACGTGACAGTTTACAAGCGCCAAGGCGTTGATCCCAACCAGAAGAAGATTGATAAGCCTGAAATAACGGCTATCCCCACCAATCGTGATACGGTCAGCCAATTCGTGAAAGACCTCCAGAAGGTTGAGGTGAAACCCATCGAGCCTAAGTTCGTCGACTTCCAGCGAGACCTGACCTTTGGTGATATGAAGGTGGGCGAGAAGGATGCAGTCACACTGCCATATATCTATGTGAAGAATGTGGAGAATGGTCGTTTCACGCTCTCCTTCCGCTATGAGTTTGGCGAGGAGTCTGAACTGAAGTATGCATACGCTGCCGAGTATCTTGACTATCTGGGTACTGACAAACTCACACCTCAGCAAGTGAAACAGCAGTTCTATAAGCTGGCATGTAACTACAGCATTTCTGTTAGTGCCCGCAGCATTACGGTGTCGCTCAGTGGCCTTGGCGAGAATATGCCCCAAGCTCTTGAATTGCTCGAAAACGTGTTACAGCATGCCAAGGTCGATGCTGATGCCTGGCAGCAGTATATTGCTGTGCGCGAAAAACAGCGTGCTGATAACAAACTGAACCAGCAGTACAATTTTGCCTATCTGTCACGATATGGTCAGTATGGCCCCTACAATACCTATCGTAATGCGTTGACCGCCCAGCAACTGCAGGCCATTAATCCTCAGGAACTGCTCGACTTGTTGAAACAGTTGAGCCAGTATGAGCATAGCGTACTCTATTATGGTCCTGCAACAGAGCAACAGCTTTGCGAAGTTGTTCAGGCGCAACACGTTGTGCCTGCAGCGCTGAAGTCGGTGCCAGAGGGAAAGCATTATACTCTGCAGGCCACGCCCCAAAACGAGGTGCTGTTGGCTCCCTACGATGCCAAGAATATCTATATGCAGATGTACTATATTGACGACCATCAGTTCAATCCTGATGAGGCTGCTGTCAAGGAAGTCTTCAACGAGTACTATGGCGCCTCGATGGCCAGCATCGTGTTCCAGGAGATGCGTGAGAGCCGTGGCCTGGCCTATAATGCTTACGCAGGCTACTTCGATCCCGACTATAAGGATGAGGCAGAGATGGCCTTGGTACATATCATCACGCAGAACGACAAAATGATGGACTGTGTACACCAGTTCCTCAATATCCTCGATACCATTCCGCAGAGCGAGGCTTCGTTTAAGATTGCCAAAGAGTCAGTTACCAAGCGTATTGCCAGCACGCGTATCACCAAGTACGGTCTGATCAGCAAGTGGCTTTGGGCTAAGCAGCGTGGCATCGATTACGACGAGAACGAACGCATCTACAAGGCTCTGCCCGGTACGACGCTTGAGGATATTGTTAAGTTTGAACAGGCCCGTATGGCTCATAAGACGTGGCGTTATGTCATTCTTGGCAATGAGCGTGATCTTGACATTAAGGCTTTGGAGCAGATTGCTCCCATCCGTCGTTTGACGACAGAGGAAATATTCGGATATTGATATAACTAACAAATACTATTTTTATGGCTAAGACAGTTGAATTCAAGTATGCCCCAATGTTTCAGGTGGGCGAAGACAAGACGGAGTACCGCTTGTTGAGTAAGGAAGGCGTAACAACCGCCGAATTTGAGGGAAAGACGATTGTAAAGGTGTCGAAAGAAGCACTGACACTATTGGCCCAGCAGGCTTTCCACGATGTGGAGTTCATGCTGCGTCGCGAACATAACGAACAAGTAGCAAAGATACTCACCGACCCTGAGGCATCGGAAAACGATAAGTACGTTGCCCTGCAGTTCCTGCGCAATGCCGAGGTGGCAGCTAAGGGTATCCTGCCTTTCTGTCAGGACACAGGTACTGCGATTATTCACGGTGAGAAGGGACAGCAGATATGGACTGGTTTCGAGGATGAAGAGGCGCTTTCTCTGGGTGTGTTCAACACCTTTACGCAGGACAATCTGCGCTATTCGCAGAATGCTCCGCTGAATATGTACGACGAGGTGAACACCCGTTGCAACCTGCCCGCACAGATTGATATCGAGGCTACCGAGGGTGCTGAGTATAAGTTTGTGATGGTAGCTAAGGGAGGTGGTTCTGCCAACAAGACCTACTTCTATCCCATGACCAAGGCTACCATCCAGAACGAGGGTACGCTGATTCCATTCCTGGTTGAGAAGATGAAGTCGCTGGGTACTGCTGCTTGTCCTCCATATCACATTGCCTTTGTGATTGGCGGTACATCTGCTGAGAAGAATCTGCTGACAGTGAAATTGGCCAGCATCAAGTTCTACGATGGTCTGCCCACAACTGGTGATGAGACTGGTCGTGCATTCCGTGATGTGGATCTGGAGCAGAAACTGATTAAGGAGGCTCAGAAGATTGGATTGGGTGCTCAGTTTGGTGGTAAGTATCTGGCTCACGACATCCGCGTGGTTCGTCTGCCTCGTCATGGTGCCAGCTGTCCCATCGGTATGGGCGTCAGCTGCTCTGCCGACCGTAATATCAAGGCAAAGATCAATGCCGATGGTATCTGGTTGGAGAAGATGGATAGCAACCCCACAGAATTGATTCCTGAGGAGCTGCGCAAGCCAGGCGAAGGTGGCAAAGGTATAGAGATTGACCTCAACGAGGGTATCGATGCTGTACGCAAGGAGCTGTCTAAGTATCCTGTCAGCACACGTGTGAACCTGAAGGGTACCATCATTGTGGCTCGCGATATCGCTCACGCTAAGCTGAAAGCTCGTCTGGATGCTGGTGAGGGTATGCCTGACTATTTCAAGAAGTACCCAGTACTGTATGCCGGACCTGCCAAGACACCAGAGGGCTATCCTTGTGGCTCCATGGGCCCGACCACAGCTAACCGTATGGATCCATACGTTGACGAGTTCCAAGCTAATGGTGCATCGCTGGTGATGATAGCCAAGGGTAACCGTTCTGACGTAGTTACTGAGGCTTGTAAGAAGCATGGCGGTTTCTACCTTGGAACCATCGGTGGTGTGGCAGCCGTTCTCTCACAGAGCTCGATCAAGAGCATCGAGTGCGTGGAGTATCCTGAACTCGGCATGGAGGCTGTTTGGAAAATTGATGTCGAGGACTTCCCCGCTTTCATCCTGGTTGACGATAAGGGTAATGACTTCTTCAAGACCCTGAAACCATGGTGTCCTAATGCGAAGTAGTCGATACATATTATATATATTTCTGTTGCTGTCCGTCGTCATGACGGCAGCAGCAGAAGATAACATCCGACTCGGCGGTTGTCGTCGTGGTGTGCAGTTGACCGCTACCACACGCTCCCAGCGTGCACAGTTTACACCACAGGTCGGTGGCGACTTCTATCATGGCGACCGTCACCAGTTGGTGGTATTGGCAGCCTTTCGCGATAGGGCTTTTAAGGACGACGAAACGACGACTCTGACCAAGTGGAATAAGATATTCAATGCCGAAAATTATCATGAGGGGTCGTTCGAGGGGTCCGTTCACGACTACTTCTATGCTCAGAGTTACGGACAGTTCAACCTCATGTTCGACCTTTTCTACGTCAATCTGCCTGACTCAGCCAAGAGGTATCGTAGCACGTATTCTCATGATGAATACTCACAGTATATGGTCGACGACATAGTCGATACCTTGCAGACACTCAACATCGACTGGAGCCAGTACGACTGGAATGGTGACGGCTTCGTAAACCAGATTCTTATCATCTTTGCCGGTCAGGGTATGAACATAGGTTCTGCCCCCAACACTATCTGGCCTCACCAATGGTGGCTCAGTAAACATATGAAAGACTATGAAAAACCAGATGAGGGCTATCGTAACTATCGTACTGTTATCAGTGGTGACAAGCAGTTTAATATTGACTGCTATTGCTGTGTCCAAGAAGATGTGAATTCTTCAAGTACGAAGACATCCTTTGGTACCATCTGTCATGAATACACTCACTGCTTTGGATTCCCCGATTTCTATAATGGTGTTACCCAATATGTTGGCAAGTGGGATATTATGGACTTTGGTAACTATAACAAGCTTGGCTATTGTCCGACAGGCTATTCGGCTCATGAGCGTTGGCTGATGGGGTGGTGTACACCGACGGAGCTGACTACCACCACTGAGGTGAGCAGTATGCAGGCTCTATGTGATGAACCGCAGGCCTACCTCATTCGCAACGATGGTTACGAGAACGAATACTATATCATCGAGAATCGTCAACAAAAGGGCTGGGATAGCTATCTTCCTGGTAGTGGCCTTGTAGTCTTCCATATCGATTATGACGAGTCGATTTGGGTAAGCTTAACCGAGCCCACCAATTACTCAAGTCTGAAGCGCTATACCATCATTCCAGCTAATAATAACAAATCCACATCAGATGCTTCTTCGGCGCGTTGGCCTTTTCCCTATGCACTCAGTGACTCACTTGTCAACGACTCGTTGACCAATACATCTCAGCCTGCTGCCGTGCTTATCCATGCCAACACTGATGGCAAGAAACTGATGAACAAGTCGCTCTTCGACATGAAAGTCGAGGATGGTCTTGGCTCCTTCCGCTTTGCTCTCGGCACCCCAACAGCCATTCTTGAACGGAAAACCGAAGGCAGTCCGAAGGAACTTTATCGTTTGGGGGCTGTCAGCATCCTACGCTACCCAAATGGTGAAATAAAAAAAGTGATGAAGCATTGAACACTTCATCACTTTTTTCATTTACCCCTTTTAGTTTCTGAACACCAGTCCATCGCCAAACTCATCGATGATGATAGGCTTGTCACGATTGACTTCATCAGCCAAAATCTTACGCGACAGATCGTTGAGTACCAACTGCTGAATGGCGCGCTTGACAGGACGTGCACCAAAGTCTGGGTCGTAGCCTTCCTGTGCCAGATACTTGATGGCAGACTCTGTTATCTCTAAGCGGATGCCCTGTGGTTCCAGCATGTCTGTCACCTTCTTCATCTGCAGACGAACCACGTCTGCAATCTGTTCCTGTGTGAGTGGCGTGAAAGTGATAATCTCGTCGATACGGTTCAGGAACTCAGGACGCATCGTCATGCGAAGCTGTTCACGGGTAGCATTCGACGTCATGATGATGATGGTATTCTTGAAGTTAGCCGTACGGCCCTTGTTGTCAGTCAGACGTCCGTCGTCCAACACCTGTAACAGGATGTTGAAGACATCAGGATGTGCTTTCTCGATTTCGTCGAACAGCACTACCGAGTAGGGCTTGCGTCTAACAGCCTCCGTCAGTTGTCCACCTTCGTCGTAGCCTACGTAGCCCGGAGGTGCACCTACCAGACGCGAAACGGTATGCTTCTCCTGATACTCCGACATATCAATACGCGTCATCATAGTCTCGTCGTTAAACAGATATTCTGCCAGTGTCTTGGCAAGTTCCGTCTTACCCACACCTGTGGTCCCTAAGAATATGAACGAGGCAATAGGACGCTTGGGGTCTTGCAGTCCTGCACGTGAGCGACGCACAGCATCCGAGACGGCAGTGATGGCTTCGTCCTGACCAATGACACGACGATGCAGTTCCTCCTCCAGATGCAACAGCTTTTCACGTTCACTCTGCATCATACGGGTCACGGGAATACCTGTCCAGCGGCTCACCACTTCTGCAATGTCGTCAGCGGTGACTTCTTCGCGGACCAGCCTTCCAGCGGCAGAACCGCTGGACACAGTGGCATCCAATTGCTGTTGGATGGCCTTGATGTCGTCTTCCAGCATCTTCATCTTTGAATAGCGTATTTCGGCCACCTTCCCATAGTCGCCCTCACGTTCAGCACGTTCAGCCTCGTACTTCAGGTTCTCCATATCCTGCTTATCCTGCTGGATTTTGTTCACCAGTTGACGTTCACCTTCCCACTTGGCACGGAACTGAGTCTCTTGTTCACGGAGTTCTGCAATCTCTTTGTCGAGCTGGGCAATCTTGGGTTCGTCGCCCTCGCGTTTGATGGCTTCACGTTCGATTTCTAACTGTGCCAGACGACGCGAAATCTCATCCAATTCCTCAGGCACGCTGTCGCGTTCCATACGTAGTTTGGCTGCGGCCTCGTCCATCAGGTCGATGGCCTTGTCAGGTAGGAATCGCTCGGAGATATAACGTTCCGAGAGTTGCACAGCGGCGATACAAGCATCGTCTTGGATACGCACCTTGTGGTGGTTCTCGTAACGTTCCTTCAAGCCACGAAGAATCGATATGGCACTGAGTTCGTCAGGTTCGTCCACCATCACCGTCTGGAATCGACGCTCCAAGGCCTTATCCTTTTCGAAATACTTCTGGTACTCGTTCAGGGTAGTGGCACCAATGGCACGCAGTTCACCACGAGCCAGGGCCGGTTTCAGGATGTTGGCAGCATCCATGGCGCCCTCGCCACCGCCGGCACCTACTAAGGTGTGAATCTCATCGATGAACAGGATGATGCGTCCCTCAGCCTTTGTCACCTCGTTGATGACGCTCTTCAGACGCTCTTCGAATTCACCCTTGTACTTAGCACCAGCCACCAGTGCACCCATATCCAGTGAATAGACCTGCTTGTCCTTCAGGTTCTCAGGCACGTCACCACGAACGATACGTCCTGCAAGTCCCTCGACGATAGCCGTCTTACCCGTACCAGGCTCACCAATCAAGATGGGGTTGTTCTTGGTACGACGCGACAGGATCTGTAACAGTCGACGAATCTCGTCATCACGTCCAATGACGGGATCGAGCTTGCCCTGACGAGCTAAATCGACGAGGTTTTTAGCATATTTCTCCAGGCTTTGGTAGTTTTCGTCGGCACTCTGCGACTGTACTTTCTGACCTTGGCGCAGTTCCTGAATGGCTTGCAGCATTTCTTTCTCCGTGCAACCTGCATCCTTCATGATGCGCGAGGCGGTAGAGTTGACGGATAATAGAGCCAACAGAATTGGCTCACACGCTACAAATTCATCGCCCATCTTCTGTGACTGCTCTTGTGCGCGCACCAGTACATTATTACTATCACTTGAGAGATACGGCTGCCCGCCCTGTACGCGTGGCAGGTGTTTGATTTCCTGATCTACAAGCATTTCAACCTGCTGGGCATTCACGCCGAGTTTCTGGAAGATGAAGGTTGTGACGTCCTTCGCCTTCTCCAATATACCTTTCAGTATGTGTACAGGTTCGATGACCTGCTGACCGTTCAGCTGTGCAGTATTGACTGCCTGCTGTACGGCCTCTTGAGCTTTGATGGTAAACTTGTCTAATGTCATAGTTTTGTCCTCCTATTTATTCTTTTTATTTATTCTTTCATGTTTAGGGCGAAGCCCGCATAAACGGAGGCTCAAATAATGTGCCGACAAAGAAGAAGCCGACAAAACGTCAGATTGTTCTGCCGAATTGTCGGTTTCGCTTCCCTCCTTATTCCTTACTTCTTACCTCTTACTTCTTCCATCTTACCTCTTACCTCTTCTTGTAGTCGTTTATCATCTTGATGGTGAAGATAATCACACTACAAGTGAACGTGATGAGGTTGGTGAGTAGCAGATAGTAATTTTCAATCAACAAGCCTTGCACCACGAAGGCAAAACAGCCAATGGCCATCATGATGAAACCAGGCAGCGAGATGCCGTCCGTGTTACGTGTGCGAATAGTCTGAATAGCCTGCGGCAAATAGCCGAGGATAAGACCGATGCTGGCAATCCAGCCGCAAAGGTGAATAAGAAATTCTTTATCCATAGTAATTAAATTTATAGTTATATGAGGCAAAGATACAAAAAAAAGTGAAACCGACAATAAAAATATGGATTTTTTTCGTATCTTTGCAGCAATAAGTTAACAAATCAGTACTATATCACGATGAAAAAGGTATATAAGGCACATATTCTCTTTACGAAGGAGAAGGACCATTTTGAGGTTTTTGAGAATGGTTACATTGCTGTGGAGAACGGTAAGGTTACTGGTGTTTCAATAAACTTGTCTGAGTTGGACAGTGAGGGTGCGGAAGTCATCGACTTTGGCAATAAGTTGCTCATTCCTGCTATGAACGACATGCATGTGCATGCCCCACAGGTGCACAATCAGGCTGTGGCCATGGACCTTGAGTTGTTGCCATGGTTACAGAACTACACCTTCCCTGAGGAGTCGAAGTATGCCGACATACACTATGCTGAGCGCATGTACCGTCGTTTCATCCATACCCAATGGCTCTTTGGAACCATGCGTAGTGTGGCTTTCGGTACTGTCCATACGGATAGTACCCGCATGCTGATGAAACTGTATCAGGAAGCAGGTATGGGGGCTATGGTTGGTAAGGTGGCCATGAACCGCAACTGTCCAGATGCCCTCTGCGAAGATGTGGAGGCCGCTGTCGAGGGTAACGAACAGCTCATCGCCGAATTCGGCGATGCCGACGGACTGGTGCGTCCTATCATCACGCCTCGCTTCGTACCGTCGTGTACACCAGAATTGCTGAAAGCCTGTGGTGAACTGGCTAAGAAATACCAGTTGCCCGTACAGTCGCATCTGTCGGAGAATACATCTGAGATAGCCTGGGTGGCCGAGTTGGAACCAGACAGCGAGAGCTATGGCGATGCCTACAACCGCTACGGACTCTTCGGACAGACGCCAACCATCATGGCCCACTGTGTATGGACAAGAGGCAAGGAACTGGAATTGATGAAACGCAATGGTGTGATGGTGGCTCACTGTCCCACCTCGAACTTCAACCTGTCGTCAGGTATGGCACCCATCCGCTCACTGCTTGATGAGGGCGTGCGCATAGGTTTGGGCAGCGATATCAGCGGTGGTCACGACCTGAACATGTTCCGCATGTTGGTATATGCCATTCAGGTCAGCAAGATGCACTATCAGTTGGATCACGACAAGGCATTCCTTACCCTGCCAGAAACCTTCTGGATTGCCACCAAGTCGGCAGGTAGTTTCTTTGGTAAGGTGGGTAGCTTCGAACCTGGCTATGACTTCGACGCACTGGTCATCGACGACGAGGTGCTGCATCCTTCCGAGTATTCACTGCTACATCGCTTGGAGCGCTTCATCTATGTCGGTGACGACCGTCAGATAGCCCATCGCTTCTGTCGTGGCAAGGAGATTGCAGAACCCAAAGAGTTATACTGAAATATGAAGAATTTAGATACCCGCCGGACTATCCGCAAATACTCACAGGAGCCCGTTGCTGAGGCTCTGTTAAATCGTCTCATGGCTGAGGCTGGTCGTACACAAACCATGGGTAACCTCCAACTGTACAGTGTGGTGGTGACGCGCTCAGACGAGATGAAGCAACGTTTGGCACCTGCTCATTTCAATCAGCCTATGGTGACACAGGCGCCAGTGGTGCTGACCATCTGTGCCGATTTCCATCGTACCACCCGTTGGTGTGAGGAACGGCAGGCCACACCAGGCTACGACAACTTCCTGTCGTTCCAGAATGCTGCCATCGATGCCCTGCTCTATACGCAGACACTTTGCAATCTGATGGATGAGGAGGGACTGGGCTATTGTTATTTAGGCACTACCGTTTATCAGCCCATGCAAATTATTGAGGTCTTGCAGTTGCCAAAGCTCGTCATGCCTGTGGCCACACTGACGGTAGGATGGCCTGCTGAGGAACCGCCATTGACCGATCGTCTGCCTTTGGAGAGTTTCGTACATAGTGAGACCTACCACGAGCCTACTGCTGCGGATATCGACGCTTTCTATGGTTATAAGGAACAGTTGCCGGAGAACCAGCATTTTGTGGAGATTAACCACAAACAGACCTTGGCGCAGATTTTTACCGATATCCGCTATACCAAGGCTGACAACGAGGCCATGTCGGAGGGCTTAAAAGAAGCCCTGAAGGCTCAGGGCTTTCTTTAAATGAGTAAATGAGTAATTAAATATTTTATTTCTCAATCAGGATTCTGGCGTCCACAGCTACCACGTTGTTTTCGTCTGCCAGGAGAGGATTGATGTCCATCTCCTTGATTTCCGTGGCAAAGCGGAGTAGGGTGGACAGTCGGACAATGATTTCAGCATACTTCTGTTCGTTGATGCCCTGTTGCCCACGCGTACCTTTTATTATTTTATAGCCACGCAACGAGTGTATCATGGAGTCGGCTTCGGCGTAGCTCAGTGGTGCCAAACCAGACGACACATCCTTCAGCACCTCGACGAAGATGCCGCCCAATCCGCATAATACCACATGTCCGAAACGCTCCTCGTACTTGGCACCGATGAAGAGTTCGGTACCCTTCAGCATCTTCTGTACCATCACACCTGTCGCATCCTGAATCAGCATCATGCGGTCGAATTCCAGTGCAAGATGCTTTTCTGTGCGGATGTTCAGGGCCACACCACCCACATCACTCTTGTGCACAGGTCCTACCACCTTGGCTACGACAGGATAGCCCACCTCGTTGGCAAAGGCTATCAACTCGTCTTTTGAGATGCTTACTTTCTCAGGCACCAACGGAATACCTGCACACGACAGCAGTTCGCGGACGACATCAGGAGCCAGATAGCCACGCTCGATGCCTTCGAATTTCAGTCGATTAACCTCGCGATAGATAATCTCACGAATCTTGGGCACGTCGACACCATACAGTTCCAACTCGGGTGGGGCTGGCTGTGGCGTACGCATAATCTGCGAGAGTGCAGTAGCCAACGTCACCTCATCGCTGAAGTTGACGTGTCCCTTTTTCAGGAATTCTGCCACCTCTGGACCTGCGGTATGCAGACTTGGCAGAATGGGGAAGATGGGCTTCTTGCATTCCAGTATCTTCTGGTGCAGCACTTCGTAGGCCTCATATAGCTGTGTCAGTCCTGGTGTACCATAGATGACGGCAATAGCGTCGATGTCCTTGAACTGCTGTTCACAATAGTCGATGGCGATACCCAGTTGCTCAGCTGTACCTGTGGCAAGAATGTCGATGGGGTTGGCCACTGCCGAACCAGGGAACAGTTTGCTCTTTAGCTCGTCAGCCTCGGGACCTTCTATCTTGGGAACAATCAGACCACCCTTCGACAGCGCATCCGTCAGCATGACGCCAGGGCCACCTGCATGCGTGACGATGGCAAAGTTTCTGCCTTTCAGGGTGGGCAGGGTGAAGATACAACCTACCGTTGTCAGCTCCTCGCGCGAAAAGCAACGCACAATGCCAGCCTTACGGAACAAGGCCTCTACTGCGGAATCTGACGAGGCAATGGCACCCGTATGACTCGATGCTGCCCTGCTGCCACTCTCCGACGATCCTGCTTTGATGGCAGCTATCCTACAACCCTTGCGAATCAGCGAGCTGGCGTGGAACAGCAGCTTGTCAGGATTCGATATGTTTTCAATATACAGCAACTTCACCTTCGAGTCGGTATCTGGGTTGAAGTTCTCGTCCATATACTGCAGCACGTCCTCGATGCCAATCTGTTTGCCGTTACCTATCGACCACACGCTATTAAACTGCAAGCCCTTGATGACAGCACTCTCCAGAATGAAGACCGCTGTAGCACCCGAGCCACTGACGAAGTCGACACCATTGGCGTTCAGGTTGGGAATAGGTTTGGTGAATACCGAGTGGTGGTTGCGGTTTAGCAGACCTATACAGTTAGGACCAATCAGCGCAGCATTATACTGCTGACAGGTGTCCAGAATCTTCTGCTCCAGTTCGGCGCCAGCCTTCGTCTCCTCGCTGAAACCAGCCGATATGATGATGAAGGCACGTGTCTGCTTCTCTTTGGCCAATAGTTCTACGTATTCAGGACAGAACTTTGCTGCCACCACGAGAATGGCCATATCCGTTGGGGGTAACTCGCGTGCATCGTGGAATGCCTTGATGCCTTGCACCTCGTCCTCTTTCGGATTCACGATACGCAGCATGCCTTGATAGCCGCCACTCAACAGGTTGCGCACCACGGCACCACCAGGCTTATGCACATTGTTCGAACCGCCAATGATGGCGATACTCTTAGGATTTAATAGTTGTTGGTTAATCATATAATGAATTACGAATTATGAATTACGAATTATTACAGGGGTGCAGTTCCTGATATATATCGGGATTTCTTCCGCTTTGGCATCGTTGTCTGTGATGGTCAGACGCACGATAGCCCCGTGACGATTGATGTCGCGCTGCGGGTCGAAGATGAAGTTGCCCAGTCCGTAGTAGATAGGCTTTTCGCGATACATCTCCATCGACTGTCGCGTATGCGTATGGTGACATACCAGACAGTCTGCCCCCGCATCTATCAACTGGTGGGCATCGTAGCGCTGACGGGGCACCACCTCCACATGATTCTCCCATCCCCAATGCAGACTCACAATGATGTAACACTGTGGGTCGTCTCGTCGCAACTGTGCTATCTGCTGACACAGTGCGTCGATGCTCTGCTGACTGACGCAAGGCATGTCGGGCAGGTGGGCGTAGTTCTCCAGTGCCAGTTGCAGCGATGCCACGAGCCACACCCGTCGTGGTCTCTCGCTGAGCAGTACGGGCTGTATGGCCTCCTGCATGTTTCGTCCGGCACCAAAGGGTACGATGCCAGCCTTCTGGATGTTTTGGTAGGTATCCAGCAAAGCTTCGCGCCCTTGGTCTATCGAGTGGTTGTTAGCCAGATTCAGATGCGTCACCCCGTGTCGTTTCAGGTCTATGAGCCATTCAGGTTCTGCCCTGAAGATGTATTGTTTGAACACGGGTGCCTTGATTTTCGTCGCAGGACATTCCAAGTTGCCTACCACCACGTCGGAGCTCTTTAGCACAGAATCAATGTCAGGCGAAAACAGCTGGTCGATGCCTTGTCTGTCAATGACTTGGCGCACCCCACGATCCAGTAGGATGTCGCCAGTCAGTGTGATGACTAATGAACTAACAGCCAGTGCTATAGAAAAACCTCTCATTCGCCTTGGGTGCCTCCGCAGGTTTCAGTGGTACGATGATGTCCTGCATCCATGTGGGACGTCCCTCGTCAGGATACGTCTCCAAGTTCTTCTGCCACTCTTCGTCTGTCAGTCGCAAGATGTCCAACCCGCGTCGTGTCTCACGATATGACAGCACGGCGCCACGCATCAGCCAAAGGTAGCCGTCGACCTCAACAACACAGTACAGCTCGTCGGCCAGTCCTACAGCTACGTACATCACGCTCTTCTCGGGGTTGTTCAGCGAATTGGCGGTATAGACGTCGGCAATCAGTGCCACCTTTCGGTCGGTACCCTCGACGTCGTTCCACCCCATCAGATACTGCTCTTCGTCGCGCACCAAGTCCAGCGATATGTTTTCAAACGTTGCTCCGATATGTTTCAGGGCATCGTAGTCGGCTTCGTCCAACTTCTTGCCTGCCAACTCCTCCTGACTGACGCGTAACAGGAATTGAGCCTCTTCGCGCAGTCGCTCCGTGGCACGCTTACCCTTCTCTGTCGTCAGGTGGTAACGGTCCAAAACGTCGGCAGTGGCGTTGAGCAGACTGATGGCCTTGCGCCAGAATTGGACGTTAGGCTCCACATAACCTGTGACCACGGGCTCGGGAGGACCAGCGCCGCCACACTCGGCACCAAACGGTTGCTTGGCATACAGGATGGCGTCGTGTTTCAGTTCGGCCCACGAGGCCAGGGCGGCATTCAGGTCCTTCTTCTGCCATTCGGGTGTCAGCATGAAGTAGGGGTAGCCGTCGTTGGTTTCATGTAGTGTCTTCAGCGCGTCCATCCAGCGTGTGCTGATGGTCTGCTGCCAGTCAATCTCCTTCATGCGCTGTTTCATGCGACTCAGAGCTGGCACGAAACCGTCCCACTTTTGGGCTTCCTTCAGTTCGTCTATCAGGATGCGCTCTGCTGAGGCTACACCCATCGAGGCCATCACGTCCAGACCCTTTGGTAAGGCTCGCTTCGTGACTTGACTATCGTAGTCCACCATCTCCTGCAACACCTCGCCATCGGGCATGTAGCGCTGTGGCAACAGGTTGATCTTGTAGGGACTGCTGAATTGGAATTTTGGTTTGATACGCGTCTGCTTTTGGGCCAGCGATTCTATCTCGCTACGCAACTGTGACAGTGCCTTCTTGTCTTTCAGCAGCTCGTTGGCCTTGCGACCCTTCATGAGGTCGTACACCTGCATGATGGTGATGTTGTCGGGCGTACCAAACAACCACGTCATGGGCTCGAACAACTGCTGGTAGAGTTGGCGCATCTGTGCGTCGCTGCCTACCATTTCAGCCAGTATGATGGCGTTCTGCAACTGCGAAGGCACGTCCGTAGCAAAAGGTACCGTCTGTAGCCACATCATGGCGTGGAAATAGGTCTTCAGCGTGTCGTTACGCGTATAGTGACCACGCGGACGGAACAGCGGGTACTGGAAGGGAATCTCTTTATAACCTAAGAATTCCGACATGTCGGCCTTGTAGGCTGTCGACTTCTCTACCTCTTCGGCCACCGTGCCTGCAGCACCCTTCTGACCAGTAATCAGGGCGTAACCCACGTCGAAGTAGGTCTTTAGCCATTGGCTGTTAGCTGTCAACTGTTGGCCACGCTGACATAGTTTCAGCACCACGTCGTGCAGTTTCTTCTGTTCTACGTCACGCAACAGACAGTCGAAGTAGAGGTGGTACAGTTGCAGGTAGAGGTCGGTAGTCACGAAGTTGGGGAAGTTCGTGTAATCGTTGCTTTCATACACGTGGAACAGCTGGTCGTGCTTGGCCGGTACAATGGCAAAGCCGTTGCGTCCCAGTTTGTCCTTCAGTGGGGCAGGGTACTCCGTCAACTGCATGTTGTTCACCACGTTGTCCATGTTGACACGGTAGCCACTCTGCGAGGGCTTGAAGTTCTGTTTCTTCAACTCCTTCTCGCGTGCCTGCAACTTACTGATGAAAGCCTGTTCGGCCTTAGTAGTCTTGATGGGCACTTTGGCATCGGCCTTGTAGTAAGTGTCGCGATAGTCCTCGTTTTCGTTGTATTCCATGAGGTCCTCCACTTTTTCCCAACGCCTTTCCACCAGCGAGTCGTACCACGACGTACACTGGAATACACCACGTAGGAAGCCATCGCGGAAGGGATAGCCGTCACGGGCAAAGAAACTGTTGCGTAGCACGCGCAACTCCGTCATGTTCAGTTGCGAGATGTCCTGGGTCAGGTCAACCCGTTTGTTCAATAGCTCTACGTTGATGTTACCCTTGCCGGGAATCATCACGCGTTGCTTGGCCTGTGCCTGACAGCCCAGGGCTATTAGCCAATAACCAATAACCAATAACCAATAACCAATAACCGTTTTTTTCATCATATCATAAATGTCAATTCTCAATTGTCAATTGTCAATTGCCAAAAGCCTCTAAAGCTTTTGTGCGCTCAACGTTTTTAACGAGGTAACGCTCGAAGGCCACGCCAAATCCGCTCCAACGGTATTCCGCCACCGTATATTCACCCTTGGCATTCGTCTCTAAGCTGCGTACGTATCCGTTACGGAAGTGGAAGTCCTGCAGCGTGCCACCCAGTTTCGAACCCAGCCACATCGGACGCACCAGTCCTTCGTAATTCTTGAAGATAAACAGGCGTCGTCCCATTTCTGGGTAGAAGCGTGTGGGCTTGATGACACCCACCAGTGCCTCTATGGTGCCATTGCCGTCCACGTCGCCCGTCTCCATGCGGTATACGGGGTAGGGCAGACGCCACTGGTTGCGTGTCGAGTCGGTCGTCAGCGTCAGCACGTACAGCGAATCCGTCTGTCGTTGCAGCGTGAAGGTCTGGGCCTCACCACCAATAACCATGAACCATGAACCGATAACCGTTATCAGCCACTTCATGCCAGCACAATCGATTTGACTGGGGCATGCACCAGTGTCGATTCTGGGAAGTAGTAGCCCAGTCGCAACACGAAGGCTATCTTCTGCCCTTTCTTCACCTGAGCGCCCGTAGGCTCCTCGTCCAGCATGTCATCGAAGTTGCCAGCCACAGGACCTCTGACACAATCCTGATAGCTCAGCGCCGGGTCACCTATACTCATCAGACAGGCATTGATAAACGGTACCTGCGTCGCCAGGAATCGCTCAATGTCATTAGCCAACGCCTTGATGTCCTCTTCAGCGTCAGCCAATTCAGGCTTCTCGCCGTTCGTGGCCAGCCATTTCACCAGTGGTTGCAAGGCTTCACGTTCGCGACGCAGGTCGTAGATGCTGTCGTTCAGCGATATAAAGGAACGGATGGCTTCGTTGTACACCATCATTTGTTCGGCAGTCAGGTGCTTGCTATGCTCTTGTTCCTCCTCCTGTGCCTGACGCTCCTTCCGCTTCTCGCGAATCTTCAGAAATGCCGTTGCACCAGCGGCAACAGCCGTTACACCCAGGGTGGCCAATGCGGCCCATGCAGACTTATTGTTCTTCAGTTCCATTGTAATAATCGTTTAAGTTTCTGCAAAGTTACGAATAAGTGAGCACAATACAAAACAAAAAACCATTTTTTTGTTTTTATTGTCGAACGATAGTAACTTCGAGGTTCACCTCAAAGATACGATTAAGTGAGCAAAAAAACAAATTTTATTTGATTTTTTTAGTGCGTACAAATTACACCCTAACAATCGTTTACGTAGCTTTTTGGTTGAAAGGTCTTTGTATTCTCTGTGTTTTATCTTAAATTTGCACCACGGAATTACGAAAAAGCTAATCTACTAAATCATAATGAAAAAGCTGTTATTTTTGGGATTGCTGTCTTGTCTGACGTTGCTGGCCCATGCTGGCGTCGTCCAGATTATCGATGCACGTGGTTGGCTGGAGTCTGCCTACGTGAACTTCACGCTGTCTGACGATGCCAAGACCTATCACGTATATATAAAAGGTGGACAGTATGCCGACTATACCAAGATTGACGACCAGTTGGTGCGCAACTACGGCACCTTTGGACGTGCCGATGTGGTAGGCCTGCAGGCAGGCACATATACCATGAAGGTTGTACCCGTTGCTGATGGTAAGGAACTTACGGAACAGGAAAACACCACCGCCGACTTGGAAGTTCGCAACTACAGTCGCGAAGGCTTTGCTTTCCTAAACGGTTGTCCTGCCCCTGGTGCCTATAACAGCGATGGTACGCTGAAGTCTGGCGCCAAGGTGTTCTATGTCACCAAGAACACCGCCAAGACTATCACCACGACAGTTAAAACAGGCTCGAAGGATTCCAATATCACCACATGTACAGGCATTCAGACCATCATCGATGCCTATCAGAAGGGTTACGACACCACACCCATTGCCTTCCGTTTCATCGGACTCATCACCAAGGACGACCTCGATAAGATTAGCAGCTCGGAAGAGGGCTTGCAGGTCAAGGGTAAGAAAGCCGACAGCGAGCTGAACATGACCTTCGAGGGCATTGGCGACGATGCAACGATACATGGTTTTGGCTTTCTGGTACGCAATGGCAAGAGTGTCGAGTTCCGCAACATCGGCATCATGCGTTGCATGGACGACTGCATCTCGCTCGATACCGATAATTCCAACATCTGGGTCCACCATACCGACCAGTTCTATGGCAAGCACGGCAGTGACGACCATGCCAAGGGCGACGGCGCTATCGACGTAAAGAGCAATTCAAAGTACATCACCGTCTCTTATAACCACTATTGGGATACTGGCAAGTCCAATATGTTCGGCATGAAGTCCGAGAGTGGTCCCAACTATATCTCGTACGACCACAACTGGTTCGACCATTCTGACTCACGCCATCCCCGTGTGCGTACTATGAGTGTCCACGTTTGGAACAACTACTTCGACAACTGCGCCAAATACGGTGTCGGAGCCACATCGGGTGCCAGCGTGTTTGTCGAGAACAACTATTTCCTGAAGACCAAGAAGCCCATCCTCGCCTCCTTGCAGGGCACCGACGCTCTGGGCAGCGGCACCTTCTCTGGTGAGAACGGTGGCATGATCAAGTCTTACGGCAACTACTTCGACAAGACCATTGCCAACTTCAAGTATTACACCCAGAACGCTCCTGCTTCTACGGGCTACGATGCCTACGAGACAGCGACGCGCGACGAGCAGGTGCCTGAGACGGAAGTGACCAAGGTGGGTGTCACGCCCTACAACAATTTCGATACCGATGCCTCGCTGATGTACACCTATTCGCCCGTACCTGCCGAAGATGTTCCTATCCTCGTGACGGGTTACTACGGTGCAGGCCGTATGAATCATGGCGACTTCACCTATACTTTCCGTGATAATGTGGGCAACGACGATACCGATTCATCCTACGACACCGCCCTGGGCTCGATGCTCGACAACTACCAGTCCCCCCTTGTCGGTTTCTTTGACGAAAATGATGTGACTGATGTTAAAGGAGTTGGAGAAGTTACAGAAGTTAAAGACAATAGCTGGTACACGCTTGATGGTCGCAAGGTTTCGAAATCTGGAATTCGGAATTCGGAATTTAAGAAGGACCTTTACATCATAAATGGACGAAAAATCATGTAGTCTGTATTCATTCAATAGCTGGCTGTGCAGGGAATGCCTGCAGCAATGACACGGTCGCGGATGGCATCGAGCTGTTCGTGACTGGCTTTTTCAAGTCCCTTTGCAGGTGTCTCACGGTCGATGGTGTAGACCATAACTTGCTGTGGATTAATCTGTTTGACAGCATCAAGCCAAGGGGCAACATATTGTTCGCTGGTGTTGTCGACACTCTCGCCTTGATACTGCCCTCGCATGAACATGGTTTGGATAATGATGTGTCCGTTGAAGGCCTTCATGCGGTCGATGATGGTGTGGACGTCGTAGTGGCCGTTGGGCCGATCTACCTTGTTAATATAAAGCGGGTCGACGGTGTCGAGCTTTAGAATGTTGTCGTCGACCAGCATGAGAGCGTCGTGCACAGACTGGCGATGAATCATGGTCGAGTTAGAGAGTACACAGACCTTAGCCTGCGGACAATACTGGTTGCGCAGACGAATGGTGTCGCTAATGATTTCTGCAAAATGAGGATGGCAGGTCGGCTCGCCATTGCCGGCAAAGGTAAGTACATCGGGCAGTTGGCCTTCGGCGGTCATGTGTTGCAGTGTCTGTTCCAGTTTCTCGGCCACCTCGTCGCGCGTAGGAATAGGCAGAGAGGGGCGATGGTCGGCATTGAAACCACACTCGCAATAGATACAGTCGAAACTACACACCTTACCGTCGGCAGGCATCAGGTTGATGCCAAGCGAAATGCCTAATCGGCGGCTATGAACGGGCCCAAAAATGGGCGATGGATAGATTATTGTACTCATAATGCATGCAAAGTTACGAATAAGTGAGCAAAATGCCAAATATATTTGGGCATTTTCGAGCGAAAGTAACTTCGATGCAATCAAAATTACAAAATATTTCTTAAATCATATGCCGTATTTCATTTTTATTTTGTAATTTTGCACGAAATTAGGTGTATTACGTCTAAATGATATTATGAGTGATAAGAGAAAAAGCCCCCGCAACCGTCGAGGTATGCAGGTGGTAACGTTATGTATAAGTACGACGATGGTGCTCATTTTACTGGGAATGGTAGTGTTCTCGGTGTTGTCGGCCCGCAATTTGTCGGCTCACATGAAGGAGCATCTGACCATGACCATTATTCTGAAGGATTCGGTGACCGTAAATGACGCGCACCTGATGTGTCGTGACCTGTATCATCGTCCGTATAGTCGCAACATAGACTATATCAGTAAGGAACAGGCTCAGCGCGAACAGGTGAAGGAGTTGGGTAGCGACCCGTCAGAATTTCTGGGTTTCAACCCCTTCCCGGCTACACTTGAGGTACAGTTGAAGTCGGATTATGCCAACCGTGACTCGCTAAACAAAATAGTGAAGGAGCTGCAGAAGGACGATCGCGTGAGTGATATCAGCTATATGGAAGACCTGATGGACAAGGTGAACCGTAATATCAGTCGTGTGAGCCTTGTACTGTTGGTATTGGCCGTGCTGCTGACGTTCGTGTCGTTCTCGCTCATCAGCAATACTGTGCGTTTGAGCGTCTATGCCCGTCGATTTGTCATCCATACAATGAAGTTGGTGGGTGCTTCGTGGGGCTATATCCGCAAGCCGTTCCTGAAGCAGGCCATCGGTATTGGTGTTATCGCTGCTATCCTGGCTATTGGCGTGTTAGGTGCATGTGTCTATGGACTGTTCCTGACGCAGCCTAGTATCGAGGATGTGGTGACGTGGCAGGTGTTGGCCATTACGGCAGGTGCGGTGCTGGTGTTCGGCATCGTGATTACCGCGCTGTGCGCATGGTTGGCTGTCAACAAGTTCCTGAAGATGACAGCAGGTGAGCTATACAAAATTTAATTGATAATTGACAATTGATAATTGAGAATTAAAAATAGATATGGATAAAAGAGATTTTGCGTTTGGACGCATGAACTACATTTTGCTGGCAGTAGGTATGGCTGTGGTCATTATTGGTTTCCTGCTGATGAGTGGCAGTGGTTCGACGGATACAACCTATGATCCTGACATTTTCAGTGCACGTCGTATCAAGGTGGCTCCTGTCGTTTGTCTGTTGGGTTTTGTGTCTATGATCTATGCCGTTGTCTATCGCTCAAAGAACGATAACACATTAGTTGACGAGAACAAGGAGGTAGAGGCATGACATGGCTTGAAACCATTATCATTGCGATTGTTGAGGGATTGACTGAGTTTCTGCCCGTCTCTTCGACTGGTCACATGATTATTACACAGAACCTGTTGGGTGTTCCGCAGGGCGACCCATTCGTGCACGCTTTCACGTTTATCATCCAGTTTGGTGCCATCCTGTCGGTGGTATGCCTCTATTGGAAGCGTTTCTTCGTTTTTGATAATACACCAGCGCCAGCAGGTAGCAGTTTGTTCCAGAAACTGAAGCGTAAGTATTACTTCTACTGGTTGCTTATCGTGGGTGTGCTGCCTGCTGTAATTATTGGCTTACTGGCAAAGAAGTCGGGTCTGCTCGACTGGTTGCTCGACTCCGTATTGGTGGTAGCTATCATGCTGGTAGTGGGTGGCGTGTTCATGCTGTTCTGCGACAAGCTGTTCAACAAGGGTAGTGATGCCAACAAGGTAAATGAGAAGCGAGCCTTCAACATAGGTCTCTATCAGTGTATATCTGTGATTCCTGGTGTGTCGCGCTCGATGGCTACCATTGTGGGTGGTATGACGCAGGGATTGACCCGCCAGCGTGCAGCAGAGTTCTCGTTCTTCCTGGCTGTTCCTACGATGGCTGGTGCTACCTTGCTGGACCTGTTGGACTTGCTGAAGGAAGATGCTGCATGGGCTACGACACATAATATCACAATGCTTATTCTGGGCTGTGTGGTGGCATTTATCGTGGCTTTGCTGGCTATGAAATGGTTCGTGGCTTTCCTGACAAAATATGGTTTTAAGGCCTTTGGTTATTATCGCATCATTGTGGGTGGCATCATTCTTGTCTTGCTGCTTACTGGACACTCATTAGCAATGGTTGACTAAATGAACTTCACAGAGGGCGAATTCATATATATCAACAAGCCTTACGGTATGACATCGTTCGGAGCGTTGGCATTCGTGCGTACACGTGTATCTAAGAAGGTAGGTGTGCGACGCGTGAAGATAGGTCATGCCGGAACACTGGACCCTCTGGCTACAGGTGTGCTTATACTCTGTACGGGCAAGAAAACCAAGGAGATAGAGCGCCTGCAACTGAACAACAAGGAGTATACTGCCACCCTGCAACTTGGGGCTACGACACCCAGTTACGATATGGAGCATGAGGTAAACGCAACATATCCTACAGATCATATCACGGAAGTACTCATCCGCAGTGCCCTCACTGGTTTTGTTGGTGATATCCAACAGGTGCCCCCCTCATATTCGGCCTGTAAGATTGGTGGCGACCGTGCTTACAAACTGAAACGCAAGGGTATGGAAGTTGAACTGAAACCCAAGACGGTGCGTGTGGACGAGATAGAGTTGACGGACTTTAACCCTGAAAAGATGCAGATGAGTATACGCGTCAGATGCGGCAAGGGTACCTACATCCGCTCGCTGGCCCGCGACATCGGACGTGCACTAAATAGTGGTGCCTATCTGACAGCCCTTTGTCGTACACGATTGGGCGACGTTAGCATAGATGACTGCATCACGCTTGATGACTTTCCTGCCTGGTTAGACCAACAGGATATCGAAATAACGAAATAACGAAAAAAAACAAGATATCGGAATGAAACTATCACAATTTAGATTCAAACTGCCCGAAGATTCAATTGCTTTGGAGCCCCCTCACAAGGTGTTTGAGAACGAAGACGGTACCGTCGAGAAAGTGTATCGTCGCGATGAATGTCGCATGATGGTGGTGCACCGTAAGAGCCAGACCATCGACATGTATAAGACTGACGACGAAGGCAAGGCCACCGACGAGTTTATCCAGTTCCGCGACATCATTAACTACTTTGGTGAGGGTGACGCCATGCTGCTCAACGATTCGAAGGTGTTCCCTGCGCGCCTGTATGGTACCAAGGAGAAGACTGATGCCAAGATTGAGGTGTTCCTGTTGCGCGAACTGAATCCAGAGTTGCGCCTGTGGGATGTGCTGGTAGAGCCTGCCCGCAAGATTCGTATTGGTAACAAGCTGTTCTTTGAGGAGGACGGTCCTATGGTGGCCGAGGTCATCGATAATACCACCAGTCGTGGCCGTACGCTGCGTTTCCTCTACGACTGTCCGCATGATGAGTTCAAACGGGAGCTTTATGCCTTGGGTTCGGCTCCTATCCCTCATTATATCATTGATCGTCGTGGTACTAATGATGATGATACGGAGAACTTCCAGACCATCTTTGCCAAAAACGAGGGTGCTGTCACGGCACCAGCTTCTGGCATGCACTTCAGTCGCGAACTGATGAAGCGTCTGGAAATCTATGGTGTCAATTTCGGTTTCATCACCGTCCATTGTAGCTTGGGCTGTTTCGACCCGATTGAGGTTGAGGATCTGACCAAGCACAAGATGGGCTCTGAGCAGATGATTATTGGAAATGAGGCTTGCGAGGTGGTCAACAAGGCCAAGAGCGAGGGCCATCATGTGTGTGTGGTGGGTGTCAGCACGATGCGTGCCGTCGAGTCGTCAGTAGGTACTGACAGTCAGTTGAAACCCTTCAACGGATGGACCAACAAGTTCATCTTCCCGCCATACGACTTCCAGTTGGCCGATTCGATGGTTGCCAACTTCTATCATTCAGAGTCGACAATGCTTATGGAGACAGCCGCCTTTGGTGGTTATGAACTCGTAATGGAGGCTTACCAGAAAGCTGTCGATAATGGCTATAAGTTCGGATGCTATGGTGACTGCATGCTGATATTGGATGATTAAGCATCAGGTATATTTCGGATTGGGCTCGAATCTGGGTAATTGCCGAAAGAACCTGGAACGGGCTATCCGTTTGATAGGCGACAGGGTGGGGCTGGTTACCCGCCAGTCGTCGTTCATTGAGACGGAACCATGGGGGTTTAAGTCCTCAAACAAGTTCATGAATGCCGTCATCCTTTGTGAGACGACGAAGACACCGCGTGAGGTGCTTATGTTAACGCAACAGATTGAACGCGACATGGGACGCATGAAGAAAAGTGTGTCTGGCGGTTATGCCGATAGAACAATAGATATTGACATCCTGCTCTACGACGACTTGACTGTAGATGAGCCTGATCTGAAGATTCCCCATCCGCTGATGCATGAACGCGACTTCGTGATGCGGCCTCTGAATGAGATAAAGACAACTAAAACAACCAAAACAACAGAGACATAAAGAAAGTTGTCCTAAGTTGTTCAAGTTGTCTTCCAAAATATAACACTAAACTCATATCAAACAAACTGCGTATGAAAAAACTAATCGTAACCCTCATCGCTGCCCTTATGGTGGTCAGCGGTTTTGCCACTGACAACAGTGGTAATCCCTACAAGAAGTACACGGAGAAGCTGCCTTTCCAAATGCCCGAGGTTAGCGCTCCTGTAATACCTAACTACACGGTAAACCTGAAGAAGTTCGGTGCCGTGGGCGATGGTGTCACCCTGAATACCAAAGCCTTCGAAAAAGCTATTGCTGCCCTTGAGAAGAAGGGTGGTGGTCATTTGGTAGTACCTGCTGGCGTGTGGTTTACGGGTCCCATCGTACTGAAGTCAAACATCGACCTCCATTTGGAGGTGGGTGCTGTCATCCAGTTCTCGGGCGACGAGTCGCTCTATCCCGTCATCAAGACTTCGTTCGAGGGTCTTGACACACGTCGCTGTCAGTCGCCCCTCTCTGCCAATGGTGCTGAGAATATCTCCATCACTGGTAAGGGCGTTATTGATGGCAATGGTCAGTTCTGGCGTCCTGTCAAGAAGGGCAAGATGACAGAAGGCCAGTGGAAGGAAGTGTTGGAGCGTCCTGGTGGCATAGAGTCGAAGAAAGGCTACTGGGTACCTAATCAAGCCTACGCCGATGCTGAGAAGAGTGCCAACATGAATGTGCCCAAGGCTTCGACTGACGAAGAATGGAATCGTATCAAGCGTTTCCTGCGTCCTGTTATGGTGTCGCTGGTCAATTGTAAGAATGTGCTCCTGCAGGGTGTCATCTTCCAGAATTCACCTGCTTGGAATCTCCATCCGCTGATGTGCGAGAACATTATTATTGACGATGTGCTGGCCCGTAACCCTTCGTATGCTCAGAATGGCGACGCTCTCGACCTTGAGTCGTGTAAGAATGCGTTGATTGTCAACTCGAAGTTCGATGCTGGTGATGACGGCATCTGCATCAAGAGCGGTAAGGACAAGGACGGACGCCGTCGTGGTCGTCCCTGCGAGAATGTGGTGGTCGATGGCTGCACCGTCTTTGCTGGTCATGGTGGTTTCGTGGTTGGCTCTGAGATGAGTGGTGGCGTGAAGAACATCCTCGTAGAGAACTGCCAGTTCCTGGGTACTGACGTCGGTTTGCGCTTCAAGTCTACACGTGGTCGTGGCGGTATCGTAGAAAACATCTTTATCGACAATGTCTCGATGACTGATATCAAGACTGATGCCATTACGTTCAATATGTATTATGGCGGTAAGTCGGTGGCAGAGATGCTGGCCGATGGCGACAACCCTGACAACGTCACCAAGCAGCCTGTGACAGAGGAGACCCCCATCTTCCGCAATATCGACATTAAGAACATCGTCTGCAATGGTGCAGGACGTGCTATGGAGTTCAATGGTCTGCCCGAAATGCCCATCAATGGCATTCGCCTACAGAACATCAACATCATCGCCAAGAGCGATGCCGTGTTCAATAATTGTCAGAACATCAAACAACGCAATGTTCACATCACGGTGAAATAAAAAAGTAAAGCCTCGCAACACTGCGAGGCTTTCTATTATTTCTTACCTTTTTTCTTTTTCTCCTCCTCTGGCGGCATGACGGTGATGCGGCGGTTGGTGGGGTCGCTCATGACGTCGCGGACGATGTCGGTGACTTGTTGTTTCAGCTCGTTGATGAATTGCTGGGCATCGTATTTTTGGTGCTCGATGTCGCGCAGTTTCTTTTCCCAGATACCAGTGAGTTCACAGCTTTTGAGAAGGTCTTCGCGAATCAGGTCGATGAGTTCAATGCCTGTAGGGGTAGCTACCAGTCGCTTGCGCTCACGACGGATATAGTGGCGTTTGAAGAGTGTCTCGATGATCGAGGCACGCGATGACGGACGACCGATACCGTTCTCCTTCATGGCAGCACGCAGGGTTTCGTCCTCGACGAATTTGCCTGCCGTCTCCATAGCCCGCAATAGGGAAGCCTCGTTGTAGTAAGGTGGTGGCGTAGTCATCTTTTCGGTCAGGGTGGGGGCATGTTCGCCACTCTCGCCCTTGACGAAGGTAGGCAGCGTACGCTCCTCATCGTCCTGCTTCTTCTCGTCGTCCTCACCAGACGATTGGTGCTCACCATCGTCTTCCTTCTTACTTCTGACATCTTCCCTCACCACGCGCCATCCTGGGTCAAGAATCTCTTTACCAGTCACCTTAAACTCTATGCCGTCTACTTCACCTAATACGGTCGTGGTCGAGAATTTGCAATCTGGCAGGAAGACACCTATGAAGCGACGTGCCACGAGGTCAAAGACCTTCTGCTCGGCATCGCTCAAATTCTGTGGAATAACGCCTGTGGGAATAATGGCGTGGTGGTCGGTGACCTTCGATGAGTCGAATACACGCTTGGTTTTCTTCAATGGTTTTCCACCAATGGGCTTGATGAGCTCAGCGTATGGCGCCACACCACCGAACTTGGTCTGGTAGAGACCGTTCATGGTTTGCGGACACTTGGGATAGATGTCGTCAGAAAGGTATTGCGTATCAACACGCGGATACGTGGTAAACTTGCGTTCATAGAGCGCCTGAATCAGGTTCAGTGTCATCTCGGCAGAGAAGCCGAACTTGCGGTTACAATCAACCTGCAATGACGTCAGGTCGTACAACTGTGGTGGCTGTTCTTTGCCTTCCTTCTTCTCGACTTTTGTAACAGTGAAGGGCTTGCCTTCGATGGTTTTAAAGGCCTCTTCGCCCTCTTCCTTCGACGTAAACTTACCCTTCGTGGCTGTAAACGTGGTATCACGATAGACGGTAGCCAGTACCCAGTAAGGCTCAGGTTTGAAATTGTCTATCTCCTTCTGGCGGTTCACGATAAGTGCGAGGGTAGGGGTCTGCACACGTCCTATTGAGAGCACCTGGCGGTTCTGCCCGTAGCGCAGCGTATACAGACGGGTGGCATTCATGCCTAAGAGCCAGTCGCCTATGGCACGCGATAGACCAGCCATGTAAAGGGGCTGATAGTCAGCCTGGTCCTTCAGGTTCTGGAAACCTTCACGGATAGCTTCGTCAGTCATCGACGATATCCATAGACGACTGACGGGACACTTTGCGCCCGCCTTCTGCATCACCCATCGCTGAATGAGTTCACCTTCTTGCCCGGCGTCACCGCAGTTCACGATGCGCTCCGCTTTCTGCATCAGTCCTTCAATGATGCCAAACTGTTTCTTGATGCCTTGGTCGTCAATGAGTTTGATACCAAAACGCTCTGGTATCATGGGCAACGATGTCAGACTCCACGAACGCCACATGGGGGTGTAGTCGTGGGGCTCTTTCAACGTACACAGGTGACCAAAGGTCCACGTCACCTGAAAACCGTTGCCTTCCATATATCCGTCGTGGCTCGATGTAGCTCCGATAATACGGGCGATATCGCGTGCCACGCTTGGTTTCTCTGCTATACATACAATCATACAGGGTGCGAAGGTACGAAAAAATCAGCGAACTGCGTACACAATTCGCTGATTTTTTAATTGAATTTATTAAATTCCGTCATTTCGGCTGCAGGTCTTTATACTCTTTTGCTGCATCGAAGCACGGACACGGCTTAGGGGGATATAAGTCGTGATGCCCTACTATCACGGCGCGGGGGTAACGCTCGTGCAGTTCTTCGAGTAGCCGTCGCAATGTCTGCTTCTGTGCCTCAGTTCGCGTGTCGGCGGGTTGACCGCGGATGTCCAGACCACCCTCGTAACAGATGCCGATTGAGTGGGCGTTGTGGTTCTGGCCTTTGACGTGGCAGTGGGCGCCGACCTGCCATCCCGGACGTCCCAGCTCTATCGTTCCGTCACGACGGATGACGTAGTGGTAGCCGATGCTGTTAAATCCTCGGTCCTTATGCCAATTGTTTATATCCTTGGCCGATGACGTCTGGTCGGGGCGCACCGCACTGCAGTGAATTACTATTAATGTTATCGTTCTCATAATTCAATATACTAAACTCTACACGATGCTGTTCCCAGCGCTGTCAGCGCTGCCGTCAGGATGCTAATCGCTACCTGAATAATCGCCTTCCATGTCTCTTTCTTCATAATTTCTCAGCTCTCATTTCAAATCATATCTCTCATCTTTCATCTCTCATCTCTCATCTTAAAGAGTTGCCCTTTCGGGCAAACTCTTTGCTAGTTCTCGTCGGGCTCACCGTTGTCGCCGCCGTTGCCGCCCGTGCTGCCGCCGCCGCTTGTTCCCCCTCCCTCGGAGGGGTTAGGGGAGGCTGTTCCCTTTGTACCGTGAGCCTCCTCAAAGGCAACGTCCTTCACCAGGGTCTTCGCATTGACGTACTTCTGGATGATCTTGCCGTCCTCCTTGACGCTCGATCCTACCACGATGCGCTCAATCTCAGGCTGGAACAGTACGCGGCGCGAGGTGATGGTCGATGCCGTGCAGTCGTTGGAATCTGTCACGCCGATACTGGAGAAGCCGACCTTGAAGATGCCGATGCCTGCCAGGCGGATCTTCTGCCCCATCTCCAGGAAGTGCTTCATGGCAGCACCCAGCTCATCGAGGGCGGCCTTGATGTCACTGCGCTTCAGTGTGGCCTGTGTCTGGATGAAGTCGGCAATCTCGTCCGTCTCGATGAACTTCTCGTCGTACACCGGCTTGGCATAATACTTACCGTAGCTCTTCGCATTGTGCGAATTCTTGTTCTGTGATTTAATGTACTTCTGACTCATAGTCTAATTTTTTTTAGAATTAATAATTTAAGAAGACAACTGAAACAACTTTAACAACTATCCGGAATTGTTGTCCTATGTTGTCCATGTTGTTTTTTCTAATTCTGCCGTAGGAATATCACCTTCGGGTCTCGCCTGACGTCTCTTCCACCCGAAGGCAAGTCACCTTGCGGTCGTAGATAAGTCACTTTACCCCCCTAAACTGACTTCGGAACGGGTCGTAGATGACTTCGGAACAGGTAGAAACAAACGTCGGAACGGGTCGAAAGTGACGTCCCTTGGCTCACTTGCCTTAACGAGTACAAAGGTACGACATTGAGGAAGGGCATTGTCCGACGCTGTCCGACTATGGCACGTCAATGCAGAACTTGTCCGACAAAAACTTGACGATGTGCGGCGGCAACAGGATCATCTTCGGTTGCCAACCCATACTCAACAGTTCTTCACGGTAAGGTTCACACCAACGTTGCAGCGTTCTTATACTAACGCCTGCACTATCCGCTAATTGCTGTTTACTCATTGCTTTCATCTTAAATCTC
>Ga0265298_10000226_pt1 | contig 86975 bp, 80 predicted proteins | sample AusTroGonzalo_MG_3_FD_193486 | JGI IMG/M metagenome (GOLD analysis project Ga0265298, IMG submission 193486) | Bovine rumen microbial communities from tropical cattle in Woodstock, Queensland, Australia - Gonzalo_01 | ecosystem: Host-associated > Mammals > Digestive system > Stomach > Rumen ...
TCATCAGTGTGTCATCATGATCGACCTTTGGCATCCGTTCTTTTTCTATTTGCCAGAAGAATAATATGGTCAATGGAATAAGACAGACGAGCCCAGTGAGACACGTTCTCGCATGGCGGAATACCCATCCCACGGTATTCTTATATGGACGAAAGAGGTTGATCTGCCTCTTGCTCTCTTCTGTTGGTGCATGATGATGCTTCCGGAACAGGAAATGGAAATAGACAGGGATTACCAACGAGGCGACACCTAATGACGCGAACAGGGCGATGGTTACGCCCATGGCCTGGTCATAGAATAGCGTTCCTGCAATACCACTGAGAAAAATCAAAGGTAAGAACACCGAGCAGGTTGTTAGAACAGAACTCAGCATCGGAGTGAAAACCTCGTGTACACCGTTTACAATGGCCGTTTGCAGTCTTTCTCCCTCTCTCCATCTTCGCATAATATTGTCGATTACAATGATGGAGTTGTCTACGATCATTCCTACTCCTAATATCAATCCAGACAATGAAATGATATTCATGGAGATGCCTATTATGTAGAAACTGAGCAGGGTCAGTATCAATGAGAGAGGAATGGTCAGTACGATGAGTAGTGCCAATCGCCATTGACGCATAAACAAGAATAGGATCAGACAGGCCAGCAGTACACCCACATACAGATTTGTCTTCAGGTTCTTGATGGTATAGGTCAGCAGGTGTGTCTGGTCTCTGGTAAGCTCAAACTGAATATCTGGATACTCTTTCCTCATCTCGGAAAGTAAGGTCTCCATACTCTCCTGCAGATCTGCCATTTGAGCATCATTCTGCTTGATGATGGCGAGTGTGATGGCATTGTCTTTGTTGTGTCTTACCTTCCCGTTTTGTTGAGCTACATGTTCTTTGATGCTGCATAGATCTTTCAGTTGCAACAATCGCCCTTCATGGTTGATATAGATGTTTTCTACATCTTCTTTTGTCAGCAATTGGGAGTCGAAATGAATGTTATATCGAAAGATACCATCTACCACACTTAGAGCCTCTAGCGTGATGTTATTCTTTTGGATGGCATTCTCGATATCTTGTGTACTCAGGCCAATGGATCGCAACTGCTCATAGTCAGGGATACACTCAATCTCTGTTCCAACGGTGCCGCTGATGTCGACCATCGCTGTCTGTGGAAGCTGTTCGATACGCTTACTTACCACTCCTTTTGCAAAACGTCCTAACTGGGCAAATGCCAACCCTGCCGTCTCTGCATATTCATCTGCTCGGGGAGATTTGTCATCTGTTCGTTTAAGCCAAATGTCGAGATAAAAGGCTGGAATATCCATCGCACTGGCCTTGATCACTTTGGGGCGTTCCATGTCTTTGGGCATGGTATTCATCGAACGGTCGATCTTTTCATTGACCTCAATGAAGAGAAGGTCAACATTACTTCCTGGTTCAAAGGTCATCACCACATGCCCAGCATCCATCCTCGCCTCACTGCGTATATCCTTCACTCCTGCCACCTGCATTAACTGACCTCGTAGTGGCGAGATCACGTTCTGTTCTATCTCTTTGGCGGAATGGCCGGGGATATTAGCCTGTACCGTTATCTGCGGCACATCAATGTCAGGCATCAGCGATACAGGGATGAAGCGTAGTGCCAAGCACCCCATCACCACAATAGCGATGAGGCACATGGTTACAGCAATAGGTCGATGGATGATTTTACTCAGCATGGAATCAATAACGCATTCTAGTTAATATCAATCTTGCATTTCAGCAATTTACTATTTGAGTCTAATATATATAACATCTTCTGGTGTTCGTCATAATCGAAATGATTAAACTGAATCTCCGATTTGATTTCGCCGATGGGATTACCAGACCAGTCAAAAAGTAAGATAGAGGGATAGTATGGCTTACCATCAATGTAATGACCTTCGGTAATGTTGAATTTCAAGACAGCGAAGCCAAAGCTATAGGTTCTCAGATCAGCGAACATATACATACGGTCAGATTGTGGGGTTTCTAGAATGTCACTCAACTTATCCTGCTTTTTGCCTATGCATATGGTATATCTGTTGTCTTTCTGCAATGAATAGATATTAATATAATTCATTCCGAGCAATGACTCGACGACATAGTCGTTGGATGGTGCCATAGCAATCAACGTAGACATAATATTGAAATCCTCATTCATAGGCACTTCAAATTCATTCATTTTATTAATGAATGGTTTGGATTGAACACCGGTTCGCGTGATAATGGAGCGGTTTTGGTGAGTCTCCATTTTATCAATTTCACGAATATATATTAAAGTGTCACCTACGGTTTTTGCCCAGAATGCATATCGCGGAAGTGCTTGGCTAAACTTAAGTTCTTTTGTGCAGACCTTCTTGTCTGTAATGGATTGGGTGATGTTTACTGTATAGACCCGACCTAAGATTGGGTCGTATACATTGGCAAAAATAGAATCGTTTGCAGTCTCAAATGTCATGTGTAGTGTCAGATCGATGCCCTGCACGAATTCTCCAATGGCTTTTCCTTTGTTAAGAAACCGTCCCAACGACTTCATGGAGTCTATAGAAAGAACATCAAGTATACCGTAATCCTGATCTGTATCGATGAACAGGAGCGAGTCATAAACAACGAAATCCTCGATGAAATAATCTGGCGTGTTGACAGAAGTCATATCATTTGCACGCAGTGTCTGAATTTGGGGAAACGAGTAGACTTTTTTAACCTCCCCGAATCCCATGTATTCCTTGTTACTATCAACTTTATTATGACAAGAAACAAGACAAACTAATGCAATTATATAGAATATCCCTTTTTTCATATGATCATTATTTGTAGGGCTGTCTCATAGAAACAGCCCTGATAAATTTAATTAGCATTTGCTTTTGCGACTACCAGTAGAGTTCTTGAGAAGCCTACATTGGTCACAGTATATGATTTGGCTCCCGTGTTTATAAATTTTATTTTTATAACAATCGAGTCCGCCACTTTCTGATTTGGAAAGAGCCTCAACATTCTGAGTCAGCAGACCATTCTCGTATGCATTTGACTGGAAAGTCTTTGCGCCAACGAACATTGCGATGGCAACAGCTGCGATGCATGACAGCTTGATTACTTTCTTCTTCATAAATAAATTGTTTAAAAAGTTAATAATACGGGCATATGCCCTTTTGTTACTTACATTTTACATCCATAGGGATGTCTCATTGAAACAGTCATAATGATTATCGACACCAGCCACTGCCTTTACCAGCAGCATTGGAAACATAAGGACAATCAGGTGTACAATACCTGATTATGCTTCCGTGCCTATATGTATAGCCCGGGTAGCATTTGATTCTTTTGTTTCCTTCCGATTTAGACAGGGCTTCAACATTTTGGGTCAGCAGACCATTCTCGTATGCATTTGACTGGAGAGCCTTTGTGCCAACGAACGTTGCGATGGCAACCGCTGCGATGCATGACAGCGTGATTACTTTCTTCTTCATAAATAAATTGTTTAAAGAGTTAATAATACGGGCATATGCCCTTTTATTACTTACAGCTTTTACATCCATAGAGCTGTCTCAAAAAACAGTCCCAATAATTAACGATAGCATGTACCAGAACCTCTCGGTGCACCATAGGCATAGTCACATGTTATACAATCTCTATATAATCCCCCGTGCTTATACTTATTGAGGTAGTAGCAACTGTACCTTTTACCTCCTTCCGATTTAGACAGGGCTTCAACATTTTGGGTCAGCAGACCATTCTCGTATGCATTTGACTGGAGAGCCTTTGTGCCAACGAACGTTGCGATGGCAACCACTGCAATGCATGACAGCTTGATTACTTTCTTCTTCATAAATAAATTGTTTAAAGAGTTAATAATACGGGCATTTGCCCTTTTGTATGGTTTTTTAATTGATATGGGAAATCTCCCTATTCGTGCTATCTGCGAAATGGCCTTTTCTTGATAGAGTAGTCTCAAAAAGAGAACCATGGCTTGCATTTACTTTTGCCTTTGGCAGCTGCACTGCCAACATACAAACAAGTCTTGCAATACCTTGTTATGCTTCCATGCTTATATGCATAAGCGACGGCACAATCGACTTTCTGACCTTCTGAGTTAGACAGTGCCTCAACATTCTGAGTCAGCAGACCATTCTCATATGCATTTGACTGGAGAGTCTTTGTGCCAACGAACGTCGCGATGGCAACAGCTGCGATGCATGACAGCGTAATTACTTTCTTTTTCATAAATAAATTGTTTAAAGAGTTAATAATACGGGCATATGCCCATCTTTATATGTTATTTATTTACATATTGCATACCCATATGTCCTTTCTTCAACTTTTAGATTACTCTGGATGAATATGGGGGAGGGAATTTATTTATGTTGAAGCTATTTATATGTTTAATGGGGCTGTCTCATAGAAACAGCCCTAAAGATTAGAGAAAACATTGAGATACACCTCTGCCAGTAGTATTGCTAATATACTTACACGACGAACAATCCCTAATTTGGGCTCCGTGCATATGAATATGAATCTTGAAGCAATCGAAAACTCTGGTTGGGTTTCCTTCCGATTTCGACAGCGCCTCAACATTCTGAGTCAGCAGACCATTCTCACATGCATTTGACTGGAGAACTTTTGTGCCAACGAACGTTGCGATGGCAACTGCTGCAATGCATGACAGCGTAATTACTTTCTTTTTCATAAATAAATTGTTTAAAGAGTTAATAATATGGGCATATGCCCTTTTCTTTAGTTATTACTATGTTTTTATTCTTGTGTTATCAGTGAGATTGGACATCATTCTGGTCTAATATTGTATTTAATGAGTATCATGTTTTTATTATCATTTTGGATGTCATATATTCCATAAAGAGCTCCGTCATAATATGCAATAGGGTAAAATGGATGTCGTAATCGAGTGTTAACTAGTCCAGATATAGAAGTGGCCTTTTGTTCGTTATATACGTTTGTTAATACAAACTCGGAAAGATACAACGTTATGACATATTGTGATGTTACAAATGATCGAATATGCATATTGCCATGCAATGGATTTGCCTTAGATGCGTTCTTATCATTAGTAATCTTTCCGAATTCAATAGAGTATATAGGTAGCACGTTCCCGTTTTCCCATTTATATATTATATTTGATGCAGGTTCTGCAAAGAAGACGCTCCCATTGTCATCTTTCGAGAAGAATCTATCCGTCATCATGCTCTCTTCTTTCATCTCCGTGGAGAGAAAACTGTTAATGACATTTCCTTGTTCATCGATAAGTACAATTCTCTTTAGATCATTAGTCGGATTCATATTGCACAACAGAAATCCATCTGGTACTTTTGCAAAATCTATAGAAGGAAACTCTAACTGTATTCTGTTTTTGTAATCCAGATTTTTGTCATATACTATGATACTACTACCTTGAAAGTCCAAAACATATACATTATCATGATCAACACAGATTGATGTGGGATTTATATATTCGCCATGACCATGGCCAGTCTTTTTGATCTTTTTTTCTTGGAGTCCAGTATTCATATTGAACTTCCAAATGGAATTAGCCTTATCCAATATATATGCATTCGAGTCGGATAAGCACATGTCTTGTACTTCCCCCATGTGTTCTATGGCATTTGGTTGTAATAGTATTGAGTCGATTGACGTAACAAAACTGTCAATCAACAATTCCGTGTTTTTATCTCCAGAAATGTTAATTGTAGTGCCATTAAAGGCCTGATTGTTAACGGCACAACCTGCAAAGATGGTTGAGCAGGTGAATATGCATACAAGAATCTTATTATTCATTTTAATAGTTGTTACAGAAGTGTTGTAAAGCACAAAGATATCGGTCACAGGACGAACTGCACCATACACCTTTGTGCCTTTTATTTACTTTATTAGTGAATCATACTTAATATCCACCAGAGCAGCAGGAACTACAACTATGGCTGTGGCACCCGCTACTAGAGTTGGGATTCTGCCAGCATGTAGCAGAACATCCGGATGGTACAAGCTGATAACCAGAACTGCCGTAATATACTCGCTTATAACAAGTAATATGCATACTACTATATCCAATCCTACCACCTATGTCACCACCGAGGTATCCAAAATCGCCCTGGCATAAAGCCTCAACATTCTGAGCTAAAAGACCATTTTCGTATGCATTTGACTGGAATGTCTTAGTGCCAACGAACGTAGCGATGGCAACAGCTGCAATGCATGACAGCATAATTACTTTTTTCTTCATAAATAAATTGTTTAAAATGTTAATAATATACAAGGCATGTGCCCTTTTTTATTTGTCTTTGTTTAGTCTGTACATCCAAATTTTCTCTTCTCCTGATTCCTGATCATTGGTGAATAGATACAGAGTGTTATTGTCATCAGAGACTTTCATAAAATCTCCAGATCTATCAAGTACTAGCGTTTTTTCCAATGTTCCATTCCAATCGTATACTTCAACGGTATTTCCGGTACGATGAAAGGCATTATTCTCAAGTGTCTCTTTGTATAGGAAAACATAGATGTTTTTTGGGGTAACATCTATTGCTAATCCATTACCACTTCTGCTGTTTATTTTGTAATTCCCATCACCTTTACACTTGTAATCTGGAAGAACCGAATATAGTTCTTTTAAGATTTTAATACTTTTCCCTTCTAAAGTGAAGATAAATGCGAATCTCTCCTCTCCGCACATATATAGAAAGCGGTCTTTTTGGTTACTGAATATCCGGCAGTTATTCGTATAGATAGAGTGTTTGGCGAGACTGTCACCCTGAACGCCGTCTGAAGGCCAGTATTCCAAGGGGGTCAAAGTGTGGTTCTTGAAATCAACCACAGACATGATATGTCCAATGGCATCGTATGGCGCACCCGGTACCAAAAATGTTGAATCGGATATAGATACAAACGTTTTACAAACACATCTAAAAGATGGAAGATTTATTAATGAGTGTTTCTTCCATAACTTAGAGTCTTTTATTGAATCAATATTATTGCTATTTGTTATCTGTGTTATCGAAAGCAGTTTGTTACAGTAAAAAGGATAATCTATAATGTAAAGCGAGGAGTCTTTTCCTTTTGCGAAAGCAATATTGTGAAATTCATCATTCCCATTCCCGATGCTAAAAGCATTCTGCGAGCCTGTCAAATAACCGTTTGTTAACGAACTTACGATGCATCCGTACGTTGTGGAATTTGAACTTGAAATTAACAAACTATCGTATATTAACAAGGGGAATGAGCCGTAATAGGCAGAGTCTATCTTGACTTGAGTTCCTTGAAGTTCAATCCCGTGATTTCCTCCGTTCTGACTATTTGTACACGAACAGACTGCAAATACCATTAACAATACAGAATATACTTTATTTTGCATATTGATTCTTTATTAGTGGAGACGTAGAAAAATACACTCTTACTTTTATATAATGTGTGCATAATCTACGCCTCCATATTAATGAGATAATTAGATATTTCTATGATTGTCTATATCCATAACGCCGGAACCACTAGCGGTTCTGACATTTACGGAACATGTGTTGCCTTCATACACTTCACATGGAATGTAAATAGAGTCTTCACCGGCATCTCCTTCACCAGTGTCTCCTTGACTTAATGCCTCAACATTTTGTGCCAACAAGCCACTTTCATATGCATTTGACTGGAGTGTCTTTGTGCCAACAAACGTTGCGATGGCAACAGCTGCGATGCATGACAGCATAATTACTTTTTTCTTCATAAATAAATTGTTTAAAGAGTTAATAATACGGGCATATGCCCTTTTCTTCAAGGATTGAGAAGAAGATCATAAAAACTTCTATTCGATGACATGTTTCTATAATCTCTGACTATTAATGTCAGCTTTTGTCCATGTGGGAGTTGGTGATTGAGAATGCATAAGAAACTTGGTGCAGAATAACATATGGGTATTGGATCCCCTCTTTCTCCCGAATTAGTATCTCCCTGGCTTAATGCCTCGACATTCTGGGCCAATAGGCCATTCTCATATGCATTTGGCTCGAGAGCCTTTGTTCCAACGAACGTCGCGATGGCAATGGCCGTGATGCATGACAGCAAGATTATTCTTTTTCTCATAAATAAATTGTTTAAAAGTTAATAATATACGGGTCTATGCCCTTCTCTCTAGTTGTTGTTAAGTTTCACTTCTGTTCCATCTGCCAAATTGAGATTACCAGAGATGATGATAATATCACCTGCATGGATCTCAGTTTCTTTCCGTTGGCATCCCGTAATGGCGTAGGAGTTGATGTTGGAATAAGGCACATCCACATATGTCCAAACGGCCTGCCCGTCTTTGTAGATAAAGACAACATGATAGCCATCACGTTCCACAACAGCATCCTTTGGGACAACAAACATGTTTCGAAGTTGTTCTTCCACGATAACCCGTACATTCATGCCGTCAATCAACGTGTTGTCTTTATTGGTCAGTCTTGCCATGATCTTCACAAGGCCTTTGTCGTCGACGAGTGGGTTAATCTCGGTAATAATACCTTCGATAGTCAAACTGTCAGAGACAAATGGAGAAACCTTGATATGCTGCCCCTTCCGGATGACCGCCAGTTCTGCCTCCAGTATCTTGAACTCCACCTCAAATTGAGAGTCATCGATCAATGTGCAGATTTTATCATTGCGTTGGTACGATCTGGCTTCCAAATCGGCGATCCGCCCACTGAAGGGGGCATAGAGGTTGCATTCAGTGAGAGCCGTTTTGGCAGATTGCAATTGATATTTGGCTGTGAAATAGCCTGATGTTACCTCGGCTCGCTTCATGACATCTTCTGGGACACCCTTCAATGAGGCGTCATAGCCTAAGCCAATCAGTTTATCAGTCAATTCCACCTTGGCACGTTCCAGTTCCTTCTCCGCTTTTTCGATTTCTCGCACTTTTTCTCGTTTGTCAAGAGACGCGATGAGTGCGCCTTTGGCTACGTGCATTCCTTCTTTTACATAGATATTCATAGTTACGCCCTGAGATGTGAAACTCAACTCACTCTTGGCTTTGGCCCTCAACCGTCCATTGCAGACTATCTGCTTGTCGAAAGTTGACGTACGGAGTGTCATAGTGTCTACATATGTCTCATTCATAGCCTGTTGACGCTTCTCCATCTCTGCAGATGACTCTTCTTTCTTGCCGCCGCAAGCCGCAAGCGTGAAACATGTGAATGCAAGGATATATGTTGTAAATCTATTCATATCTCGTTGATCATTTTTTTACTTTCTGTTGTCGATAATGGAATCAAAGTCGGCACTTAAATCATGATGACTGACCCAGTCGTAGAGGGTTGCTTTCCGTAGATTATAATAATTTGTCCAGAATGTATGAAGCTGACGAATGTACTGTGCTTTTGCGCTCTCTGATTCCTGTTGAGCTGTATTCAGGTCGGTTACGGTGACGGTTCCTGCTTCAAACCGCTGTTTGGTGATGTTGTAGCGCTCGTCGGCAATATCCTGTGCTCTCAGCGCATTCTGGCATTGGCTTGACTGTATGTTGAACTGAAGCACGTTGGTTCTGATATCTTGCATATAGGTTTCATGAGCTTGCTCAAGTTGTGTCTTGGTGACTTCCAGATCAGCTTCTGCCATCTTTACTCTGCCTTTGCTGACTCCCCAATCGAAGATGGGGAGAGATACGGTCAGCCCGATAATCTCATTATCTTTCAGGTTTTGATAAGCCCCTTTGAAGTGGTCGGTAGTCTGGTTAAAACCAATCTGACTGCTCAACTGTACCTGTATGCCCTTGTTGGCCTTTGCTTGTGCCAATAGCATTTCCGATTCCAACCTTTTTATCTTCTGTTGGAGGGCGTGGGTAGAGTTGGCAAGTGCTTTTCTTAGAATATCATCCACGTTAACGTTTATATCGGGGATAGAGTAGGGAGGAAGTAAGTCTATTTTCTCATAGTCGAAAAGTCTCAGGTATGAGAACAGCTGGAATTTCTGACTTCTCAATGTCAGTTCGTTGTTATTGGCATCCACTTGTGCATTGAGCAGAGACAACTCCAGTTGTAATAGCTCGCTCTTTGTGATAGTACCTAGATCCAGTCGCTTCTTGGCAATCTCAAACAGATATTGTCTGTCTTTCAACGTGCTGACGCTCTGTTGATAAGTGGACTGGGCTGCCAGTACCTCGAAGAACAAACGCACCGCTTCGATGGCCACCCCTTCCATATTCTCCAGATATGTTCGCTTGGCATTCTCGTATTTTAATGGTTCCGTTTTCTTTTGCCATTTCAGGCTGTTATATGCCCTTAGGGGCTGGGTATAGCTTAGCCGTATGGGTTGAGAGTTATATATCCTAGAGTCATAGCTGAACTGGTCCAACCGATAGAGATACGATTGTACAGACAGTTTGCCGCCTAAAGGGACTATGTTCTGGTTGATGGACAGCGCCATACTGTTACCCATGGAGTTGTTCTCTACATACGAGATGCGTCCGTCGTCGAAGTTACGGACTTCTTCCATCGATCGATCGAACTGGAGCAGATCTCCCGACAGGTTTACTGCAGGCAACAATTCTGCCCGGAAGGATCTGTAACTCCAGTACTGGCTCATGAAACTGAGGCGAGCCACCATGGCATCATAGGAGTTCTCCTGTGCTATCTGAATAGCCGAGGAAAGTGTCAGTTGCTGGGCAGAACAGCCGATCCACCCAATAAACAAAACTATGATAAAACTCCTTAATCTCATTTCTTGTTCTTTCCTAGCATATCGTGAAGCAACTTTTCTATTTCATTATTGCGAACAGGATCCCCGACTAATACGACATGATTATCCTGATCTAATAACATGACATGCATGATGTTCGATTCTGGGAAAGAAGGATTCTTCTTACGGAACATCCCCTTTCTATCGATGAAGATGGATCTGTTGAAATCTGCCGCAAAGAATCTGTTTTTTACTTCTTCTGAGATACTGTCACTCTCAACAATAATCGTCAAAGTAATAGACGGCTCTAGTTTCCAGGCTCTTGCTAAAACAGTTTCCCATTCCTGATGGTGCCCCGCATAGCATGGTGTGCATTGCGAGCTATCCACATATGCCAGGAATTGATACTTAGCCTTTGACGATAGATAAGCAGAGTCGATAACCAGTGCGTCCATATCAGAAGAAGGTATATCTATAACACTGGCATACAACTCATTGAGTTGCTTGTTGATCTTCTCTTTACGACTGTCGCATGATGATAGCCCCAGCATAAGTATACATGTGGGTAAGATGATAAGTTTTGATAGCTGTTTGTTCATATTCTTTAATTATTCGTTTATTTTTCTTTTAGAATCATTCTTGCCTTGTCTTTCATTTCTTTTGTTGCGGGCGACACCACTTTCTCCTTGAATGAAACGACTCGCTGGGCCATTTCCCGTTCTCTGGTTTTATCCCCTTCTTTTTCATATAGGAGCATGAGACGATAGAGCGGATAGATACGATTCGGCATGATGTCAAATGCCTTTTGGTAGGCTTGCTCGGCATGATCGTATAGTTCCATTTGAGTGTAGTTGTTACCTTGGATAACGTAAAACATCGGGTCATTGCTGATAAGTGTGCCTAAGCGTAAGATGGCATTACTATCGGTGTATCTCCCATTTTCCGATAATGTTTTTCCAAAATCGAAGAGAAAGAATTGGTTGCCTCGGAGCAATGGAAGGATTTCATAATGTGCATTGATTAATGCGGAGTGTTTTATCCCTGCTGTCGTCCAATAGTTACTATCAGCCTTTGCTCTTATTGTAATATGATGATGTGCAAAACCGGATAAAAGAAGGATGCCCCCAAAAGCGCCAATAGGTATGAGATATCTTCTGGAAAAACTGTTCCGTATTGGTGCAGTCTCAGTATATCCTTTGTTTGTAGCGCCGTAGGCAGCTATCACGACGAAGAGAATCTGATAAGGAAGTTGCTCAAGCGGATATGAAAACATGGAGGAAATCAATAAACTGAGTAAACCAATTCCCAGAGCCTTCCCTTTTTCCTTCAATTGGAGAAATAGCAAGATGATCAGAACTATAGCAAAGGCCAGGCCGACGAGTCCTTGTTCTACTCCAACGTATAGCAATTCGTTGAATGCAGACATTAATACGTCTGTACTCTCCACGTTGAATGTGGGATGTTGTTGACAGAACAGAGCAAGGCCTTCCGCATATTGATGAAAGAAACTTCCAATTCCACTGCCCCATATCGGTGAGTGATAGATGTTTAATAAGGAAACCAGATAGATGATGGAGCGACCATCGGCAGAACCTTGCTTAAGGAAATAAAATACTGCCGCTATGCAAAGAGCACCTGTGGCAACCCACCACCGCCATCTTTTCCATTGTTCCCAATAGATGATAGCAAGGCAGACGGCTGCAGATAGCAAGGCCGCACGACTCCACGTCGCAGGCAGTAGAATGGCAAAGATTAGTGGAATCCAATAAGGCTTCTTTGCCTGACATGACATCACCAATCCCATACTGAGGATAGCTGAGTATGGACCAGGGTTCAGAAAAGTACCGGTTAGTGCGTAGAAGTTGTGTCTACTGGTCCCGTTCACCAATTGAAGACCTCCAATAAGTACCTCATAGAAAGCACAAAGCAAGATACCCCAGACAATAATCTTCTCTGAAATACTTGCAGAAGAGAGTATCAGGCGTAATCCGATATAGAGGGCAAGCATCTGCATCGTTCGTAGGCAGAACGATGCACAAGGGTAGGTGGTATCCATGCCTGCTCGTATCATGACATATCCAAACCAAAGGAGTACAACCACATCTATTGTGCTGATAGCTAATTGTTGTTTTTGCAAGAAAAAGATTAAAAGGGCAACGACGGAAACTACGCAAATGGTCTTGATAAGGTGGATATCCGTCTCACTCCATTTTTGCTCAACTGGTTGTATGACGAACCAAAGTAGAATACCAATGCACAATATGACCAGTATCTTATATTTCATGATTTTAAACTCTTTTTAGTGTGCGTCCTTTTCGATGTTTGCCTGTTTGGGAATCCACGGAATAGGAAATATATTTTACAACGCCCACGATATATTCCTCTGGCACCAGTCCCCAGTATCGAGAATCGTTAGAGTCGCTAGCGTTGTCTCCTGCCATAAAATAATAGTTATGCAGGAATTGATGAAACTTCAGTTCCTTTCCATTAGCCCATACTTTGTTTTCCTCCCAACTGAAGTCAATCTTCTTTCCTGTCTCCCATTCGAGTAACATTCGATAAAGGCATGCCTCGTGAGGTGTAATCTTGATGATGTCCCCACTTCGAGGAATATATAACGGGCCAAATTGGTGAATGGTCCACGGAATTCTCTCGTCATAAGGCGTTGTGTGCAGCAGAAAGTCAAGTGTGCTATCCGGTATATTAGCAAGATCGTCTTGTTTCTTCTTGTTGCCAAGTACACCGTCGAAGTTATTGTTTACATAATGCCCATCAATAATACTAAGGCTATCGCCAGGTAGGGCGACACATCTTTTGCAGTAAACTTCATTGATAACAAAACTGAAGTGTTTCTCATGTTCGGGGAAGTTGAAGACTACGATATCATTCAGTTGGATAGTCCGAGTTCCTCGCGTGCGCCAACATTTAAGTTCGCCTCCTTCTGGCTTAAAATTGAAGTCGGAATAGATGCGTGCGCCCATAATTGTCTTGTCTACCAACACTCTGTCGCCAGGCATTAGAGTAGGCTGCATGGATTCTGTAGGTATCACAAACTGGTCGAACAGCATCACCCTAGTACCTAACCATGCAAGACATGTTAGGATGAAAGCCAGCAGGATCCCCCATAACCATTTGATGATACCACGAGATTTATCCATTTTCATATCGTGATTTGCGATACATGGATGCCTGCCATAGGTGTATGGCAAGAAGGATTAATGACAGCCCCAACAATACGATATTCTTATAGAAAGAGCTGGCTGGAGTGAAGTGAATCAGTTCGCCAAAGCATCCACAAGATTCAATACCGCCATACAAATCTGTATAATTGATATATGTAATATATACAAAGAACGCCATGACGGCTGGATATACCCATATCAAAACTCTCTGGCATGGTTTGATAAATGCTCCAATACCAATCAAGAATTCGAAAGCGCAGATGGTAATAGCTAATAGTCGAGTAAAACTATACAACCCATCTATTCCCAGCAGACCACAATAGGAATTGATGACCTGTGAGAACGATGGGATGTTGATTGCTTTTGATACTGCTGAAAAAATGAATATCGCTCCGAAAGCGAAAAATAGGATTTGTTTCAGATGTTTCACCTTAATATTATATATGGAGAATATCAAAAGGTAACGCTTCCGTTTTTGTAGATTAGTGTACCATATATCATATGGTCTACAACATCTTGTGGTAGCGTGATGATGGTAACTTGTGTTGGCATATATATCATCTTGCTGTAAGGAATAGTGTTGCTTCCATTACGGTAGATGAGAATGTGACCACGCTCTAACGGCTTACTTGATAAAACAATAATGGAGTTGCCAGAAACGTGGACATAAACTTCTGTGCCCACACCTAGAGCCTTTCTAGGCTTGTCATGCACCCCTCCAATACCAGAAGATTCACCTCCCTCTTCTGGATGAAATGGACTTGCAGATACACCAAGTGTCAAAAATGCGGCTAAGGCAATAATAAGAAATCGTTTCGTATTCATAACTTTTATAGTTTTTGTTATGGCAAATATACGACACGATTTCTTTGTTGCCTAATTTTTGAGTTGACAATGAGTTGACAAATGGTGGATAGCACCTTTCATGTTACAAATATTAAAGAATATGATACGGAAAGAAAAGAAAGATGTGAAAAGCTATATCTGTATCGGTATTAATATAATTCTGCAGTTCAGATAGTTATTTATGATTTATCATATGTATATTGTGGTAGTGTACTGGGGTTAAACGTTGAACATATAGCTTTTCGGTATAACTCTCGAGATCTACGTCAATAGAATTCTCGAAGTCACCTTCTATTTCATTAACATACACACATGGCATCTTTTCTGCGTATCTTTCTGGAATCTCCGAGAAATTGGAAATAAAGATAATCTTAGAATCGTCATTTAGAAAAGGAATAAGATACGCATGCTTCCACGTCATTTCTCCTTTAATGAAAATCGGAGCATTTGTGTCTTTAATATCTTTGAATAGAACAGAAATATACGCATCGTCCAGATGTTCAACAATAGATCTTTTACCATTGAATTGAATCAATGATAATACTAGTAGTGTAACAGCGGTAGCAGGTAATACTAATTTGGGAATTCCCAAATCCCCCATGCTAATATAGCCGAGAGCAAAGATTGGGAATAAGGGAGCGACATACCGCAGGAATTTCATGTCAATGGGAACAAGGTACATAATCACAAAGAATGTAATCAGGTTGATAACAGCGATAACAGGTAATATGGGAGATATGTGCTCTTTCGTCTCCTTCGCAAATGCTGTACAGATTATAGCAATAACAGTAAGCTGACAGAATAATCCGAAGAATACATTTGTAAAAGCGAGTTTTAATATGGCGTTTTTCATGGCAACGATATTCGCAAGAAAAACAGAGGATTGCAGATTATTAGTGGCATCCTGCTCCCGGTATCCCAGATTCCCGAAATCAAAGTACAGGAGTTTGGCGACAATCAGAGCAGCAATAAACATCATGATGAAGAATCCGAGCAGGCGGTAGTCTTTCTTCCTAATGCAATAAATGATAATGAATAAGCCGTAGAACCCAATTAGTATCAGGTTGATATAAGCAGCAAGCATGGTTAAGGCGAGAGTGACAGAGCCAACAGCAAGGGTTTTCTTCGTTTCAATAGTCTCTCCAGCTTGCTTGGCCTGAATACAGCAAGTAACGAAATACGTCAGAATAATCACAAAGGTCTGCTGCAACTCATACGGACGCATAAAAACGGTGAGTGATAGACTTGCTGGATTGATGAATGCAATGAGAAGACCAAGTGACAGAAGGAGCCAATGGTCCGTAAAACGTCGTATCAGCAGAGCCATAAAGAAGAACGATATGGCAAAGAACACCACGTTCAAAAGGCATCCTCGCCAATAGATATAATTCAGATTGCTTGTCTTAACACCAGTAAACCATAATCTGAAAAGCGAATAGTAGAAATTGGAATGCGGCGCATCCCTGTTCACCTGGTGCATGTGATAGACATCGCTTAGGGCATCCTTTACGCTTGCGTTATCCCAAAGGGATATGTCCTTCAGCTCTTTTGCTGTATATTCATGGTTGAGTTCGTAGTTTTTACTCCAAAAACCGTATTCGTTCCTGTTGCTGATAGAAATGCTAATCGCTTCGTCTGCGTGCATACTTTTTTTCTGACCGATGTAGTAGATCCTTGTTCCGAGAAGCACTACAAAGATAACGAGGATGCTTATCCATTGTGATTTTGAAGAGTTGATGGTCATAGGTTGATGTATTTTTGAGGGTTAAACGATACAAATATATAAAAAAAATATGAAACGACAAATTTTTAAGTTGACAATGAGTTGACAAATGGCGATAAAGAGAAATATGTTACAAATCGCAATAAAAATGATAGGTTATATATATTCTTCTCTAAGGACAGTCAGATCATTTGGCGGAATTTGGATTATAACGAATGGATGAATTCGTCCCACTGTTCTCCGGTTCCCGATTCATTATAGCTTTTCCTATAGAGTCGTTTGCGTGTGTGGGTAACAGAACTTCTGGTGTGTGCTGTCAGAGTGGCTATCTGATAGGGACTGAATCCCATCTTGGTGAGCAGACAAAGGTGGTATTCGTATGGTGAGAAATCATATATGGCATACAACCGCTCCTTGAAATCCGGATAGTATTCATTGATGATAGTTTCAATCTGCAGCCATTCCGAATGATTTAGCGGCATGTCTTCTTCTAGTTTCATCATTACAGTGCGATATATTGATGAGGCCTTGATAATATCCTTTGTCCATTCCTTGCGGTCTTTTTCAGCTTTTGCAATGGCGTTCATGGCCTGATAACGTTTCTTATAAGCCTCTAGTTTCTCCAAAGCCTGTTGCTGTCCTTCATGCATAGCTGACATCTGCCTTTCCAGTTCTGCAATTTTCTTGTTATTCTCGATAATCGTTGCTTCACTTTTCTGTCTGATATCTCGCTGGATCATTTGCAGTTTAGCGATACGTTCTTGATCTTTCTTCTGTTTGTGATAAAAATAGTTATAGATAAACAGTCCAAGAAAAAGGAAAAGGAGGAACAAACCTATGAGTAGTATATCTCTTACCTGTTTATCTCTTTTCAGTTGGTTGTTCTTGGCCTCTTTCTTCTGGAGGTCATATAAGAAATGAACTTTTTGGAGCTCGTTAGACTTGGTAATCTTGGCTGTAGAGTCATTATATTGGATATACTTCCCATAATAATCCCGTGCTTTGTCTACATCTCCTCGTTTTAGATAGAGATCCGTCAACTTATTATAGGCGTATTCTTTGGCGAAAACATCACCGACTCGTTCCAATTGCTTTGCACATACCAAGAAAGAATCCATCTCATGACTGTTGTAATAGATGCTTGCCATGGTTTCGTAAACACTACTACTATCGAGCAGGTGGATATTTTTGATAGGGTCTTGTATATAAAATTTAGCTTGTTCATATTCTTTCAAGTAGTTTAGAGTGTATGTAAGGTCTCTGGAAATTCTTATTCTGGCCTTAACATCTCCTGCTTGTTTGGCAAAATTGTAGGCTTTCCTAAGATATTTAATACACTCTTCGTATTCTCCCTGCCATTGACGAACGATGCCAAGATCTCGCAATCCCAATACTATATTGGTGCTGTCGTTTGTTTCTATACCGATGTCATAGGAGGCCCGGAAGCATCTTTCCGCCTCCTCGAATAGGGATTGGAAAAGATACAGATAGCCCATCTGGCTGTAGACGAAAGATTTCAAAGCGAGGTCGTCGTTTCCTTCCATCGCGTCAAGCGCTTTCTGAAAATATGAAAGAGAAACGGGCGCATCATTGAGGTCACTATACACGCGTCCGGCATAATAATAAGCGGTTGGTAATAAGGACTTGTCACCTTCCTGTTCAAAATAACGAACCAATTCCTGAATGGAGTCGGTGGACACATTCATCTGGTCTGTCTTGTCGTCGGCTTTGATGCGCAGGAGTTGGTAATAACGCTGGACGGTTTCTGGGGCTTGGGCCATATCTCCATCCATTTGTTTTAATACGATTACCGCACTATCTGGATTTTCGTTAGCTAATGCGTCGGCAGATCGCAAAGATTGCGGATATGGCTCTCCCTTGCAGGCCGTGATTAGAAGAACTAACCCCATGAGTGCCTGCCTTGTAAGCCTTATAGTATAGGATCTGTTTGATAGTTTATGTAGATAATAAGTTAATAGCATCATAGATATCAGATGATAACGATATTGATAAAAACGATATGTGCGAGAAAGGGAGATTCTGTTGAAGTTTATTCCTTCAACAGATCCGGACGGAGACGACGGGTACGCTCCATAGCCTGATTGAATTCCCATTCGCGGATCTTAGCTTCGTTGCCACTGAGTAGGATGTCGGGTACCTTCCAACCTTTATAGTCGGCAGGACGGGTGTAGATGGGAGCGGCCAGGATATCATCTTGGAAACAGTCGGAGAGGGCAGACTGCTCATCGCCGATAACCCCAGGAACCACTCGTACGACAGCATCGGCAATCATCGCAGCTACAAGTTCACCGCCTGTCAGTACAAAGTCGCCAATACTGATCTCACGCGTGATCAGATGGTCGCGCACCCGTTGGTCGATACCTTTATAGTGCCCAGCCAGGATAATCAGATTACCTTTCATCGAGAGCTCGTTGGCAATATGTTGATCGAAGCGCTCACCGTCAGGTGAGGTGAAGATGACCTCATCATAGTCGCGCTCGGCCTTCAGAGCGGAGATACAGCGGTCAATAGGCTCGCATTGCATCACCATGCCGGCTGTGCCACCATAAGGGTAGTCGTCGACACGACGCCATTTGTCAAGTGTATAGTCGCGAAGGTTGTGCAGGTGGATTTCCGCCAGTCCTTTCTTCTCGGCTCTAGCCAGAATGGATTCATGGACAAAACCCTCAATCATCTCTGGCAGTACAGTAATAATGTCTATTCTCATTGATAGAATGCTTTGATTTTATGAAGTTCTCTTTCTCCCATTTCTCTTCCCATCTCATAGATATGACGCATCTCGTTGGGGTTGTGAGAGATGTGTCCGATGGGCAGCTTCTGGTCGGGACGTATTACCAGACAGCGTTTATCTAGTTCAGCTTGGCGCACATACTCAAGCTGTTGATTATACATGATATGCCGTTGGTCCAGCGCCTTAATCAGGTTGGGATAGTTTCTGAGGGCTATCCGCATGAGTGGCATCAGACGATTATGTTCTTTAATATATCCTTCGGGTTGCGTCAAGATAACGACGTTGCGGTCGTAACCGATTTGCTCGAAATACGCCAAGGGTATGGAATCTGCCACACCTCCGTCAAGGATCTTCATTCCTTCCAGTTCGACCACTTTTGAAGCAAGTGGCATGGACGCGGAAGCACGAATCCAGTCATAGGTAAGAGGTGTGCTTTCGGTCAGTCGTTTGTAGATGGCCTTTCCTGTTGTCACATCTGTGCAAACAGCATAGAACTCCATCGGGTTCTCTTCAAAGGCTTTGTTGTCAAAGATATCGAACTGGGTCGGTATGATATGATAACCGAACTCTGCATTATAGAGATCACCGGTCTTCCACCATGACTGCCAACTGCAGTAGCGCTTGTCTCGGGCAAACCGCGTGTTGTAGCGGATGGCTCGTCCTGGCTGTCGTGACTTGTAATTGCAACCAAAGGCTGCTCCCGCCGACACACCAATCAGACCATCGGGCTCGATGCCTGCTTCCATCATCACGTCGATGATGCCGCTGGTAAAGAGTCCTCGCATGGCGCCGCCTTCGAGTACAAGTCCTTTTTTCATGTGGTTAATGTTTCAATGTTCGCGCTCGTAGAGCGCAAAGATACAAAAAAAATAAGAATTATGAAAGAAGAATTAAGATATTTTATCTCTGCTTCGCACGGTTTCTCACATTTTCTCTTTACTTTTGCATCGAGGTTTAGGGATTTTACTATGCTTGATTAGGGAATTTCCCTTTGTAAGTGATAGGAAACATTCTAATTTTGCACCCGATAACCATATTTAAATGAAGGAGTGTATGAAAAGATTTGAACAACACAGATTTGTAGGACGAAGAACTGTTATGTTGGTGCTAGCAGTTCTGCTTGCCATGCCTATGGCAGCACAGTATTACAGAAGTTCTCGTTATACCCGTCATGGACATTCCAATTATCATCGTTCATACTCAGAGATCTATTATGGTCTTCGCTTGGGCGTGAATGTGGCAACGGTGAATTCTGATGATCCTTTCTTAGATGGCGGAAGCGGACAGACAGGACTTGGGGTGGGGATGACCATTGGTTTCCAGTTGGCTCCGGCATCTCCCTTGTTCTTAGAGACAGGTCTCTCGTATATGGAAAAGGGTGGCGAAGGTAGATATGAACATGCCAAGTTCACTTATGGCCTGAACTATCTGGAGATTCCTCTAGTGATGAAGTATGCCTATGCAGTTGACCGTGACTTTAGTATCCAGCCTTTCTTCGGTGGTTATATGGGTGTCGGTGTAAGCGGAAAGATTAAAGACTTCGGTGTGCGAAAGGCTTATAGCTCATTCGATGACGAGGGATTCAAGCGGATGGACGCAGGTCTGCGACTGGGATGTGGTGTTCAGTATGATCACTTGTATGCAGAACTGGGTTATGACATCGGATTGGCCAATATCAGTCATGACTATTTCGACACCTCTCATACGGGCTGTTTCTTTGCCAATATCGGCGTCAATTTCTAAATAGTGATGATGTATAGGAGAATAGTCTCATTGATAGGATTACTATTGGCGTCGGTAAGTGTCTGGGGGCAGGCACTTACCGATGCTAAGTGTATCTCTATGATGGGTGTTCCCCTGGAAGGGCCCGACTCGGTGTTCCTTCCGGCTTTGGAAGCCGCAGGCTTCAGGCAGACCACAGTCGATAATCCAGAACCTGATGCATATTATCTGATGGGTGATTTCTACGGCATCAAGTCGAACGTGATGGTGAATGTTGATGAGAAGACGAGATTGTTATCGTCGGTATTCGTCACTTGTGGACCGTATCGAGTCAGGGAGTTATATGAGCGTAATCAGAAATACCTTCTCGGAAAACTGCAACGTGAATGGGGGAATTTCAAGGCAAAGGGTGATGGCTCTCTCTATCTGTTGAACGACTATGGGTATATCCAACAGTCGACTTCTTTTGACGAGAACGGTGCTCACTCCATTCGCTATTTCTATCTGAACTCCTCACCTTACTTCAAGGATGCTGCCAATATGGGATTGAAGGGCATGGTACAGGAGGTGATTACTGAGAACCCAGTTGCAGAGAGCGGAATAGAACATTTCAGTGAGACGGGCATGTTGGCATCAGACGACATCGTAGACCGGATATACAACAAAGCCGGTTATCTGGTGAAGGCGGCTATGATTGAGAAAAGTGGTGACAAAAGTCAACTCTCATATGAATATGATGCTGATGGTTGCCTGGTGAAGCGTACGCTTGTCAATACCGCATCAGGTATCAGGTCTGTGAATGAGTATCAGTATAACAGTCGTAACGAGATCTCTTCACAGAGTCAGAAGGTGTTTGACAAGAACAATGAGTGTGTGCTGTCCATCAACATGAAGAACACCATCACGGAACGGGATGATAATGATAATTGGACACGGAACACATTAAGTCTGACCTATTGGGAGAAAGGACAACGTGCCCAGATGGCTAAGGTGGAACAGACGCGTGTGATTAGCTACTGGGACGACTGAGAGGTCGAAGAAGAGCGTTTATGATATTAATTCAAGGAACTCGTCCTCGCTCATAATCTTGATTCCCAGTTTCTCTGCCTTCTGGAGTTTTGAGGGACCCATGTTCTCTCCGGCAAGGATAAACGAGGTCTTGCTGCTGATGCTTCCCACATTCTTTCCTCCATTTTGCTCTATGATCATCTTGTATTCATCACGACTGTGGTGGGTAAAGACACCGCTGATCACGATGCTCTGTCCTTCAAGTCTTGTTGAGAGCTGGGCATTGAGCGCTGAGATCTCCATTTGCAGACCGTAATTACGTAACCGCTCGATAATCTCGCGGTTCTTCTCGTCGTGGAAATAGGTGATGATACTCTTTGCCATCACCTCACCGATGCCTTCCACCTCTTGTAATTCTTCCAGACCGGCTTCCATCAGTGCGTCGATGTTCTTGAAATGACGAGCTAACAGACGGGCAGAGGTTTCTCCGACGAAACGGATACCAAGAGCAAATACAACCCGCTCGAAGGGCACGTCTTTAGAAGCGGCAATGCCATGAACGATCTTCTGGGCTGACTTCGTACGACTGCCGTCGCCATTGATTTGCTGAACTTCGATATCGTAGAGGTCTGCCACGTTTCTGATCAGCCCTTGACGGTAGTAGTCGTCAATGGTCTCTGGTCCCAGCGAGTCGATGTTCATCGCCTTTCGGGCAATAAAATGCTCGATGCGTCCTTTGATCTGAGGAGGACAACCGGTGTCGTTGGGACAGTACCAGGCTGCCTCTCCCTCATAGCGTACTAAGGGAGTTCCGCACTCAGGACAGCGTTTGATGAACTGGATCGGTTGGGCGATGATCGGACGTTGGTCGATGTCGACACCTACGATCTTCGGAATAATCTCACCACCTTTTTCTACATATACGTAGTCGCCTATATGCAGGTCGAAAGAACGGATGAAGTCCTCGTTGTTCAGGGTCGCTCGTTTCACGGTTGTTCCTGCCAGTTGTACTGGCTCCATGTTGGCCACGGGGGTGATGGCTCCTGTGCGTCCCACCTGATAGGTGACCTCGTTCAACCTGGTACATGCACGCTCTGCCTTGAACTTATAGGCAATGGCCCAACGAGGACTCTTTGCCGTGAAACCGAGTGCGCGTTGCTGGCGCAGAGAGTTTACTTTCAGTACGATTCCGTCAGTTGCTACCGGCAGATCTTTTCGTGCTGAGTCCCAGTAGTTGATGAAATCGTATATCTCTTGTAGAGTTTGTACCTTCTTCATCCCCTCGGAGATCTTGAATCCCCAACGGCGGGCAGCCTCGAGATTCTCATAGTGACCTTCGGCAGGGAGTTCTTCGCCTAAGAGGTAGTAGAGGTATGCGTCGAGCTGACGACTGGCTACCAGACTGGACTTCTGACTTTTCAGGGTGCCGCTGGCGGCATTACGAGGGTTGGCGAATAAAGGTTCCTCGGCCGCCTCGCGCTCTTTGTTCAGTCGCTCGAAGACGGCCCAAGGCATCAGGATCTCACCACGAATCTCAAACTCATGGGGGTAACCTGTACCGGGAAGGACCAGGGGAATGGCGCGAATGGTCTTTACGTTGGCTGTTACATCGTCGCCTTGTACACCGTCGCCACGGGTGACGGCCTGTGTCAGTCGACCGTCCACATAAGTGAGGGAGATGCTTAGACCATCGTATTTCATCTCACAGCATACCTCGAATGGCTCTCCTGCCAGTCCTCTGCTGACACTCTCATACCACTCAGCAACATCCTGCTCGTTATAGGTGTTTGCCAATGAGAGCATCGGGTATCTGTGTGTTACCTGACGAAACTCCGCATTCAGATCACTACCCACTCGTTGGGTGGGAGAGTTGGCATCGGCCATCTCAGGGTGCTTAGCCTCCAGATCTTGCAGTTCGTGCATGAGGAAGTCGAACTCCTGATCGCCTATCGTGGGCTGGTTCAGGACATAATATCTGTAGTTATGCTCATGCAGTTCCTGCCGCAGCTGTTCTATGCGCGCTTTCTCGTCCATCGTCTATGATTTTTCTGCAAAGATAATGAAAATAGAATGAAAAAAGAAATGATTGAAGAATTTTGTTCTCTCTTCGTGTCTCTGAGCTTCGTCCGTTTCTGTCAGACGACTATTACGCCGTCGCATAGAACATATAGGTTATTCCCATTCTGAATGCACTTTTGGTAAAGTGTCACGTCTTCGCTTAGCTTGTTAGATATCTGTTTATGAGGAGAGGTGATATTCCTTGGGAATGTGTCATAGGCATCTCTTAAAGTAAAACAAGTTGTTTTACTGTCGTAGAGATTATCTTTATGACGTGAAAACCCCGGATCTATGATACCAAAACAACTTGTTTTGGTATTGCGAATGACGTCTCTCTGTTATGTATCCATGCGAGTCTTAAGAGGATACGATGCTCGGAAAAATCAAAAAACTTTTGTTTTTTCTCTTGCTTATTCGTATCTTTGTCGGCGTTATGATACCGATATTGCAGATTATACCTATCATGTGGCACGCTGTTCGGCCAAGTAGGGTCGGTGATATGCCTGCTGTTGTCAATCGATTCTGGCTTCGTAAGGGGTATGAGGGATTGACATTCTTCGGTACGATTCTGACGCCTTCCCAGGAGGAAGCTGATCGTTTCAATAACTCTCATGATCCTATGAAGAATCATGAGATGATTCATCTGCGCCAGGCACAGGCTACAGGTGACTCTTGGCTCCGTTTCTATCTATTATATATATGGTATTGGTTCTTCCTTTTCTGTTTCAGTGGATTAGCTGTCCGTCGTCAGCTAAGAAACGCCGCCTATCTTCTCAACCCTTTTGAGATGGAGGCTTACGATAGGATGAACGATCCTGATTATCTTGCTCAATGCAAAGACGGGGCGACGGAGTGGCGCAAGTATGCCCGGATGTCTGTTAAAGAACGCCTCCGTCGATACCAGGAAATTCGTCAACAATTAAAACGTGATAAATGATGAAAAAGAATCTTTCTCGACAGAACCGAGTACAGGCGCACGGCGCAATCTTCCTTGCTAATACGATTTTCGGACTTGGTGTCCCTGTAACCAAACTGCTGCTTAACGACTGGGTAACGCCTATGGGGTATATGGCTTCCCGGAGTCTCGGGGCCTGTCTGGTGTTCTGGCTAATCGCAGCATTCCTTCCGAAAGAAAAGGTGGAGCGGAAGGATCTTGTCACGATTCTCATTGGAGGCCTGTTGGGGTTTGTCATCTCCCAGACCTTAACGGCATGGGCACTTGACTATACGAGTCCTGTGTATTTCTCGTTGATTGCCACGCTCACTCCTGTGGCTGTGATGCTCTGTGCTGCTTTGACCATCGGTGAAAGAATCACATCGATGAAGTTCGTCGGCGTGTTACTGGGTATCGGTGGTGCCGTCTTGATGGTTCTGATGAGTCAGTCGATGGGATCCGGGAAGAATGATCTGCTTGGTATTATCCTGGCTATCCTTAGTGTACTTACATGGGCTGTATACTTGATTATCACTCGTAATGTGGCTTCGAAGTATTCTCCGGTAACACAGATGAAATATGTGTTTCTGATCTCTGCTATCGTGACGGTGCCTATCGCTCTGCCAGAATTGTCACAGAATGCACTATATACGCCAGCGTGGGATTGGTACGGTGTGCTTGAGATGGCCTTTATCGTACTGTGTGCCACGGCTCTCGGCTATTTCCTCATACCCTATGCGATGAAGTATCTGCAGGCCACGACGGTATCTATCTATACCAACCTGCAGCCTGTCATTGCTTCCTTTGTCGCTATTATACTTGGACAGGATATCCTGACATGGGATAAACCTGTAGCAGGTATCCTTGTGTTGCTCAGTGCATATATTGTCACGGTTGTCACAGCAAAGGAAAAGTAAGGGATGAAGGTAAATAGAAAAATCCAGAAGACAAAACTTCTGGATTTTTCTATATATTATAGCGGATTTGACTATTCTGATTGACTGTTGGTTTCCTCTTTGGGAAGTAACAGGTTCAGAACGACCGCAAGGATGAAGACCACTGCCACGCAGTTCTCTGCAAATACTGTCCTGACGATCTGTGGGAAAATAGAGAACATCTCTGAGGCCTGCGTGAATCCTAGTCCTACGCTGAGCGACAGGGCAACGATAACCATATTACGGTTGTTGAAACCACATTTTGCCAACATACCGAAACCGGCATACATGATAGAACCGAACATCATGATCGTACATCCACCGAGCACAGCCTGTGGAATCGCGGTAAGCACTGTTCCGACGATGGGGAAGATACCTCCGAGAATCATAATGCACGCTCCGGTGGCAATGGCAAAGCGGTTCACGACGCCCGACATGGCTGCAAGTCCTACATTCTGACTGAATGAGGTGATGGGGGTACAACCGAAGAGACCGGCAACACTACTAACGAATCCGTCGCAAGAGACACTTGCCCCTAACTCTCTATCGGTGGGGGCACGGTGGATAGCTCCAGAACAGAGCGCACTCGTGTCGCCAATGGTTTCCGTTGCAGATACCAGATATATGGCGATAATCGAGAGAATGGCTCCCAGCTCGAACTCCGGTTTGAAGGGTAGCAGTTGGGGTAGTGAAACGATACCGATGTCTTGCAGACCCGATAAATTGACCATGCCCATGCATGCTGCCACGATATATCCGGCAATCAGACCGATTAGAACAGACAGTGAACGAAGGAAGCCTTTTGCAAATACCTGAAATCCCAGACACACAAGTAGCGTGAATGTACCTACCATCCAGTTTTGTACAGAACCAAAGTCGGCGGCGCCTTGTCCTCCAGCAAACGAATTGGCGCCGATAGGTAATAATGAAAATCCGATGGCTGTTACAACTGCAGCAGCGACGACGGGGGATATGATACGAATCCAGAACTTAGCCAAGAGCCCCAAGAAACCTTCAACAATACCGCCAATGATGACGGCTCCAATCAGTACTCCCATACCTTGACTCGTGCCGATGAAGATAGCCAGTGAAAGGAAAGTGAAGCTGATACCCATCACGATAGGTAGTCGTGAACCGATACGCCACAATGGATAAAGTTGTATCAGCGTGCCAATACCAGCAATAATCATACAGTTCTGGATGAGCGTCGCGCTGATGGCAGAGTCAATACCTACCACATTGGCCAGGATGATAATAGGGGTGATGTTGCTTACGAACATGGCCAGCACGTGCTGGAGCCCAAAAGGAATGGCTTGTACCATGGGTACACGACCATCCAACTGATAAAGATTACTTTTGTTAGTCATGATGGATAGTTATGAATTATAGATTCTTGATTCTTGTTTCACCGAGTTCATGCCTCGGTTGATCACGGAAGCGGATAGCCTGCGTCTGCCAGTCCATCTCCTCAATGATGGCTATGGACTCCAGACGAAAGCCTTCCTCACGTAATTGTTGTCCTCCCTTTTGCTGTCCCTTCTCAACAGCAATGCCTATGCCAGCGACTTCTCCTCCTGCCTGGTGAACTAAATCTATGAGGGCATGTACGGCTTGTCCGTCGGCGAGGAAGTCATCTACGATGAGAACATGGTCTGTTGCATGAAGATAGGGCTTAGATACAAACACACTGTTCATCTTCTTATGAGTGAAAGAGTAAGCCTGTGACATGTATTTGTCATCTGTGCTGTTGGCCGTTTCACTTTTCTTCGCAAAGACAACAGGTACGTCGTACAGATCGCCGAGCATGGTAGCGATGGCGATGCCGCTGGCTTCGATGGTGAGCACTTTGTTGACGGTCACATCTCTGAAACGACGTTTCAGTTCATAAGCCATCTGTCGCATGATGTCGATGTCGATCTGATGGTTTAGAAAACTGTCAATCTTTAGAATATTCCCGGGCTTGATGGTGCCGTCTCTCAGGATTTTCTCTTCAAGGAAGTTCATAGTTTTTAATTATTTGGATATAGGGGGTATGTTGGTATATGTTGTAAACCCCATCGCAAATATATGGTAAAATTTTGACACTCGCAAGTTTTCTTTCGGATTTTTTGACTGGTTAGGATAAAATGACTGTATAGGCAAAAAGAAATCGGCTCAAACATCATAATGTTTGAGCCGATGCACTTATTATCTTTATTTGCTTAGTTGGCTGATTCAAATTCCTCAAGGAAACGGGTGTCGTTCTCTGAGAACATACGAAGGTCTGATACACGATACTTCAGGTTCGTGATGCGCTCAACGCCCATGCCAAAGGCATAACCGCTGTAAATCTTAGAGTCGATACCGCAGAGTTCCAGCACGTTCGGGTCGACCATACCGCAGCCAAGAATCTCAACCCAGCCTGTGTGTTTGCAGAAACCGCAACCTTCGCCACCACAGATGAAGCATGAGATATCCATCTCTGCAGAGGGCTCTGTGAAGGGGAAATAGCTTGGACGAAGACGAATCTTCGTGTCGGCACCGAACATCTCCTTGGCAAATGACAGCAGCACCTGCTTGAGATCAGTGAATGATACGTTCTTGTCGATGTAGAGACCTTCTACTTGATGGAAGAAACAATGAGCACGTGCAGTGATGGCTTCGTTACGATAAACACGTCCCGGACAGATGACACGGATGGGGGCAGTGAGCTTCCCGTCTTCTGTATGCATATTCTCCATCACTCGGGCTTGCACACTTGAGGTGTGCGAACGCAGCAGAATATTCTTTGTAACATCGTTGGGGTGCTGGCTCACGAAGAAAGTGTCTTGCATATCACGAGCGGGATGGTCGGCAGCGAAGTTCATCTTTGTGAACACGTGATTGTCATCTTCAACCTCAGGACCGTCGGCCAAGACGAATCCCATTCGTGAGAAGATGTCGATGATCTCGTTTGTGACGATAGTCAGAGGATGGCGCGTGCCGAGTTGTATGGGGTAGGGAGTGCGTGTCAGATCAATAGTCTCGTCACTACCTTCTTGTTCCTCACATGCCTCACGCAATTGGTTGATGCGCTCAGTGGCCAGCGTCTTCAATTCATTGATTTTCATTCCGACAGTCTTTTTCTGGTCGGCTGCCACATTGCGGAAATCATTCATCAGTGCGGTAATCTCTCCCTTTTTACTGAGATATCTCAATCGGAGCTGTTCGACTTCCTCTGCGTTTTTTGCGCTCAATTCCTGTACTTCTTTCAGAAGTTCATCAATCTTGTCAAGTATCATATGAATGTAAAAATTGCAATTTTGCGTGCAAAGGTACGAAAAAAAAGAGAATTATGGATTAAGATTTAAGAATTATTTCGTACCTTTGCCGAAATTTGCGAGAATTAGGTGATTTGATTAGGTAGACAAGATAATGAAAAGGTGTTTTTTTGCGATTATCGCAGGCTTGCTGCTCATGTTCTCGTGTACGGGAAACAAGGCGAAGCAGGCTGAGGAGGTGCCTGAAGACTCTGTCGCTGATACCACGGATCAAGCGGTAAGTGACACGATGGAGTTGTTGATAACTGAGACGCCGATGCCGAGAGCCGCCGATGTGATGTTTGACGACTTTATTTTTAATTTCGTAGCCAACAAGAAGCTGCAAAGGGAGCGTATCATTTTTCCTCTTCGGATGACGGAAGGGGAAAAAACGGAAAAGGTGGAAAAAGCACAGTGGCAGATGGAGCACTTCTTTATGCGTCAGGGATACTACACGTTGCTTTTCAATGATGATCGGCAGATGAGGCTGATGAAAGATACTGCTGTCAGTGAGGCTATCGTGGAGAAGATCATGTTGAAGAAGGGACAAGTGAAGGATTATATGTTCCAGCGTATCAAAGGCGCATGGATGCTTAAGGAGGTCAAGACAACTTCGCTGGAAGAAAATGTTAATGCTTCATTCCTTACGTTCTATAACCGCTTTGTGACTGATAGTGTTTTTCAGGTGCAGAGCCTGAACTCGACAGTCCAATTTGTCGGACCTGATCCGGATGATGATTTCCAGATGATGGAGGGTGTTATTACGCCAGATACATGGGAGGCTTTCGCACCGCAACTACCTTCTAAAATACTTTATAATATCATATATGGCAGACCGGAAGCAGAAGGTAGCTCAAAGATCTTTCTGTTGAGGGGTATTGCTAATGGCTTGGAAATGGAACTTCGTTTTCGGAAGAACCATGGAAAGTGGCAGTTAATGAAAATGACGACGTGATAGTTAGGGATGATTATAGTCTGAGGACGCATAACACATTCGGTATTGATGTCAAGTGTCGTCGGTTCGTGGAGTTTGAAAATGACCATGAAGCGATGGAAGTGGCTGAGATGCTGCGTGAGTCAACTCTGCCCTTTTTAATTATTGGAGAAGGCAGTAACTTGCTTCTTACTCGTGATTTCGATGGTATCGTCGTCCGTTCGGGTATTAAAGGCTATTCTTTCGAGACTGGCGACCGGATGGTTTGTGGGAGCGGTGAAGTCTGGGACGATATGGTGGCTACAAGTATTGAGGCCGGTTATTACGGTATGGAAAACCTCTCTCTGATTCCAGGTGACGTCGGTGCGTCGGCTGTGCAGAATATTGGTGCATACGGTGTTGAGGCGAAGGATCTTATCCTTTGTGTATGGGCGATAGAGATTGAAACCGGAAAAACTAGCATATTAGATCATGACGTATGTGAATATGGCTATCGTCAGAGTCGCTTCAAGCATGATTGGAAGAATAAGTTCCTCATCACTCGTGTGAGCTATGGCTTGTCGAGAGCCTTTCAGCCTCATCTGGATTATGGAAATATCCGTCAAGAACTGCAACGGAAGGGTATTATGTCTCCCTCTGCCCAACAACTACGTGATACGATTATTGAGATCAGAAATGCAAAACTGCCAGATCCGAAGATTGAGGGTAATGCTGGTAGCTTCTTTATGAACCCCGTTGTCTCTAGAGAGCAATATGAACGTATGGCCGCCCTGTATGAGGGGATGCCTCATTATCGTGTGGACGATGAACATGAAAAAATCCCTGCAGGCTGGATGATAGATCAGTGTGGATGGAAAGGTAAATCGTTAGGACGGGCTGGCGTTCATGATCGTCAGGCGTTGGTGCTTGTGAATCGCGGTGGAGCTACAGGTGCAGAGATCGTGGCGCTCTCAGATGCAATTCGACGAGATGTTAAGGAGAGATTTGGTGTCGATATTCATCCTGAAGTAAATATTATATAAGTTAATCTAATGAAACTGACATTCCTTGGAACGGGGACTTCGTGCGGCGTGCCGGTGATTGGTTGCCAATGTGAGGTTTGTCAGAGTAAGGATCCTCATGATAAACGGACTCGTTGCTCGGTTCTTGTTGAGACGGAGCAAACAAGACTGTTGATCGATTGTGGGCCGGATTTTCGTCAACAGATATTATCTCAGCCGTTCCGTCGGATCGATGGTATACTGATTACGCATTCTCATTACGATCATATGGGGGGGATGGATGATATCCGCCCTTATTGCCAGTTTGGTGCAATAGATGTCTATGCAGATCCTATCGCACGGAAGGCCATGCTGGAGATGCTGCCGTATTGTTTTGCAGAGAATCGCTATCCTGGTGTTCCGGCTATTGGACTTCATGAGATTCATGCTCACCAACCTTTATCGATTGGTGATTTTGAAATTATGCCGATTGAGGTGATGCATGGTGAACTCCCCATATTGGGTTATAAGATAGGGGCGTTGACTTATATCACAGACATGAAGTCCATTAATGAAACGGAGATGAAGTATCTGGAAGGAACAGAGGTGCTTGTTGTCAATGCTCTCCGTTTTGTGAAGCCGCATCATTCTCATCAGTTGGTGGATGACGCGATCTCCTTTGCCAGGAAGGTTGGAGCAAAACGAACTCTTCTGATTCATGTTTGTCACGACATAGGCCTCCATAAGGACGTGAATCGTCTGCTACCTAAAGGGATTGAATTGGCATATGATGGTGAGGAGATCCTTATATAGCAGTGATCTTGTCTAAAGACTGCTATTTGTGTTAAGGAGTCTTAATTTTGATGATTTTCCTGATGAAATACTTGCAAAATGCAGAAAGACTTTGTATCTTTGCAACGTGTTTTTCATAGTATTAGATTTAAGGTTAACAAGGTTTTGGGTCACAGCGGTGACCCTTTTTTCTTATTAAAGAGAACATGGTATTACTATATCTGACTATAGGCCTGTTGGCAGTTGTTGGCATCGTGTCATTATTCCAAAGACTGCGGAAGACAAGGAAGGACTATTCTTTGTGGTCTAATGCTGTGCATCATGAGGAAGAGCATTATGCTTTCTTAATAGATAAGAAGTTTAATGTGAAAGAGACGAATTTCTATGAGTTGAACGAGCATGTCAAGGATGACCAACCATATGTGCTTGGAAATGTTCTTCATTGTCAGAGTGGTTGTGATTCCGGACTATGTGGAACTGGTATTGCTTGTGACACATGTCCTATTCGGTTAATAATCCGGAATTCTTTTCGGCAGAAACGTGACTTCAGTCATGTGGCAGCAACAATGCACCTCTATGATGCGAATCATGAGGTACAGAGTGTGGATGTGAAAGTAGACGGTAAATTAGTCTATCTGGGCAAAGAGCCCCATTTCGTTATTAGTGTTTCTTCTTCCTGAAAAGTCCTCCGTAACCTTTCATTAACTTCCGAATTAATAGGAATGCGTCAATGGCTGTAATGCTATTGGTAATCAGTCCTGCTATATATTCCCCTTTGGTATTCCCCTCACGTTTGATGAACGTCCGATTCCATAAAGTCGTGAATTGGGTGTTGTCACGCTCTAACTCCTCGGCTATTTCTTCCTTACGTAGGCGGATCTCATCGAGAGTACGGTAGTTGACGGATGTTTTTTTGACAGGGAGCATAAATGTGAATATATCAATGTATATACCTATTTACTAAGTAGAAGTCCTGCGAGGAATCGCACTAGCGGTTTCTCTATCCATGATTTACGGAAGACCAGAAAGAGTATCAAGAGTAGCAGATGCAGTCCTCCCACGATAAGGAAAGCCTTCGCCATGCCGATGGATGTCGATATCCAGGAAACCAAGGCAAAAGAAAAGTACATCAAAACAGCCACGATGATTAAAAAGAATATAATCGCTAAAGCGGCAACCGTCAATAGACGAACCACCTTGTCAATCACATCGAGCTTCACATATTCGGTTTGAAGTCCGAGGTAATGTTTCAGCACTTCAATCAGTTGGGCTATCGACTCAACATTCTTATCGCTGGAGAGCATCTGGCTTTATCTGGCTTTATTCTTCTTCTGCAGCGTCTTGAATATCGTCAATCAAGTCACCTACTTCCTTACGGCTGAGTTTGATGTTATGCTTCTTCAGGAAATCTTCTACTGCATCAGTAATTTTTACACGTGTGTCCTGGCCTTTTTCAGGCGCGACCAAGATGCCCAAAGCAGCGCCGGCAATAGCACCACCAAGGAATGCGCCAAGGTAACCTAAACTTTTCATAATCTTCTCTTTTTTTATCGTCAAACATGATTTCTATATGCAAATATACAAAAGAATTCCATATGTAATGCAAAAAACACTCAAAAATTTTGTAAAAAAGTTGGGATTTCCTTGATTTAACAAACTTTATGTGCCTTTTTCGCATGCGTTTGCTTGATATTTTGTAATTTCGCAGCAAATATAGAACTTAATCACCATTTATTAAATACAAAAACAATGAAGAAGTACACCCTTTTGTGCGTAGGTTTATGCGCAGCAATGGCTTTTACAAGTTGTAAGTCTAGTGAGAGTGCCTATAAGAAGGCATATGAGAAGGCAAAACAGTATGACACTGCAACTCAGCAGATCGCTCCTCAGACAGGTGAGGCTGTCGTCGCTCCAGTGGAGGCTAAGCCCGCTACGGAAACTCGTGTCGTAGATAACCTCGATAACGTGTCCGTACGTCAGGAAAGCGTCTCTCTTGTAAGCGGCCAGGGCTTGAGCGCATATAGTGTGGTTGTTGGCTCTTTCGGATTGCTTTCAAATGCAGAAGGACTCCAGCAGCGCCTCAAGGATGCTGGTTATAACGCTCAGATTGTGAAGAATAATGACCGTAACATGTATCGCGTGGTGGCAACCACTTATGCAAGTAAAGGTGATGCAGTCGCAAGCCGCGACCAGCTCCGTTCTACATATCCCGATGCATGGTTGCTTTATAACGCCCAATAGACATTGGCGCGAATATTAGCTATCGATTACGGTCGGAAACGTACCGGATTAGCAGTCACCGATCCTCTGCAGATTATTGCCGGAGGATTGGCGACTGTTTCTACATCGGAGTTGTTTGAGTGGCTGAAAGCCTATATGCTCAGGGAACAGGTGGAGCGTGTTGTTATTGGTGAACCTCGGCAGCCCAATGGTCAGCCCAGTGAGAATATGGCGCGTGTAGAACAGTTCGTCAACCGTTGGCGTAAAGCTGTTCCTGAGGTTCCTATTGAGTATTACGATGAGCGTTTTACCTCTGTTCTTGCCCATCAGGCAATGCTTGATGGAGGTCTTAAAAAGAAAGCCCGTCGGGATAAGTCTCTTGTTGATGAGATATCAGCTACCATTATCTTGGAGGATTATCTTCGTAGTCGACAATAATATCGTTTGTTATTTTTTATTTATTTAAGGTCTATAGTCGCATATTTATGATTTTACCTATATATATTTACGGTCAGCCTGTACTTCGCAAGGTGGCTGAAGATATCACTCCAGACTACCCTCAGTTGAAAGAATTAATTGTTGATATGTGGGAGACGCTGGCTGAGTCGGAGGGAATAGGATTAGCAGCTCCACAGATTGGAAAGGCTATCCGTTTATCGGTGATCGATCTTGATGTGATCTCCGAAGATCTGCCAGAGTATAAGGATTTCCGTAAAGTGTTTATCAACCCACATATCATTGAATATGATGAAGAGAATACTGATAGCATGGAGGAGGGATGCCTTTCACTACCTGCTATCCACGAGAAAGTGACGCGTCCTACACGAATTCACGTTGAATGGGATGATGAGAACTTTCAACATCATGATGAGTGGGTTGATGGCTATCTGGCTCGTGTGATGCAACATGAGTTTGATCACCTCGATGGGAAGATGTTTGTTGATCGTATTTCTCCTCTTCGTAAACAACTGATACAAAGCAAACTTCGTGCCCTTGTTCAGGGGCGCTATCGCTGTGGATACAAGACGAAACCAGTGAGGCGGTGAGCAAAGAAAAAAACATAGAATACGGCCGTCTTGTGGCAGGAGACCATAATAGATTCTTCTGCTTCAGATGGATGCTTAGAAGATTCTATTCTGTTCTTTTTTTGTTGCTTCTTCTGTTTCCTTCATATTCTCTAGCCCAGTTTAATACCGATCGGCTTGTTATGATAGGTCGATCGGCCCTTTATTATGAGGATTATGTGCTTTCTATCCAATATTTTAATCAGGCAATCAGTCAGAAACCTTGGCTCTATGAACCATGGTTCTTCCGAGGGGTTGCCAAGTTTTATCTTGATGACTTCCGTGGGGCAGAGAGCGATTGTACAGAAGCTATAGAACGTAATCCCTATGTGGTCAGTGCTTGGGAACTTCGAGGACTTTGTCGTATTAATCAGAAGAAATATGCCGAGGCTGTAACTGACTATGATCGTGCTTTGCGCTATGACCCCGAGAATCAGGCCCTGTGGCATAACCGCGTTCTTTGCTTGATTCAGAATAAAGAATATGACCGTGCGTTGGCCCAGATTGACACGATGACCACTCATTGGTCAAAATATGCCCGAGCCTATTCGATGCAGGCAGAAGTGTTCCTGCTTTTGAAAGACACGACGAAGGCCATCCGCTCTTTGGACAAGAGTCTGGAACTTGATCCCTACGATGGTGGTATCTGGGCTGAACGAGCTGTCATCAGTCTTGCCAGGCAGAAATGGAAGGAGGGCGAGGAATTTCTTAATAAAAGTATTCATCTAATACCCAAGCATTCTGGAAATTATATCAATCGGGCTATGGCGCGATATAACCAGAACAATCTTCGTGGAGCGATGGCCGACTATGATACTGCCCTCGATCTTGATCCTAACAATTTCCTCGGTCACTATAATCGTGGGCTCCTTCGTGCGCAAGTTGGTGATGACAATCGCGGTATTGAGGATTTCGACTTTGTGTTAAAACTTGAGCCTGATAACTTGATGGCTCTTTTTAATCGCGCACTCCTGTTAGAACAGACGGGAAACTTCCGTGCCGCTATTCGGGATTATTCGAAGGTCATTGAGGAATATCCCAATTTCTGGTTTGGTCTTCAGCATCGTGCCTCTTGTTATCGTCATCTTGGTAATACGAAACAAGCAGAACTCGATGAATTCCGGATTCTCAAGGCACAGATGGATAAACGTTATGGAAAACAACCTCGTCTGTCAAAGAAACAGATGCGCAAACGTAGTGATGAGGACCTGGAAAAATATAACCAGCTAGTCGTTGCTGATGAACAGGAGGTTGAGCATGAATACAAGAGCGACTATCGTGGTCGTGTACAGAATCATAAAGCAGATCTCGCATGGCAGCCGATGTTTGGCTTGTCCTTTATACGTCCGCAGAACGATGTGAAGTCAGAGACAGTCTATGAGAGTACCGTCGAAGCGTTTAATGGCCAGTCACATTCGCGAACCGTCTATGTGACGTGCGACCAGACCAATCTCAGTGAGGAGCGTATGAAACAAACCTTTGTTTATATAGACTCTCTTAGTACAGCTATCGCTGATACAAAAACTACAGCCATGATTGGACCGCTTCTGCTCCTCCGTGCGGTAGCTTATTGCACCATTCAGAACTTCGATAATGCAATCGATGATTTGAGTATATGTCTTCAGATTGACTCCACTTCGTCGTTGGCTTACTGGCAACGGGCTGTTTGTCAGGCAAAAATCAATGAGTTTAATGCCTCTCAGGGGACCAATACCGATCTCCAATCGGCCAACGTGCTCGGTGATCTTTCAGATGCTATTCTGTTGACTCCTGAAAATGCTTTTCTATATTATAATAGAGGCAATCTTTATGCTTTACGTGGTGATTATCATCGTGCCATCGATGATTATACTCGTGCATTGGAATTGGAGGATCATCTTGCAGAGGCCTATTATAACAGAGGATTGGCACGAGTGTATGTTAAGAAGATTACCGAAGGTGTAGAGGATCTTAGTAAGGCTGGTGAGTTGGGACTTTATACTGCTTATAGTGTTATAAAGAAGTATCGAGATAAGTAAAAATGTGAATAAGTTGGATATCTAAATGATAACAACTATAACCCATGCTTGTTTTTTGGACTGGATATTTGGTCGTTTCAGAGAAAGTATGTACCTTTGCAGGCACTTTTAAATTCAAACATATATTGTAGATATGATTAACATTACATTCCCAGACGGATCTGTTCGCTCGTATGAACAGGGCGTGACTGGTTATCAAATTGCAGAGAGCATCTCGCCGGCTCTTGCACGCAGCGTATTGGCCTGTGGCGTGAATGGTGAGACTGTAGAGCTGAACCGTCCTATTCAAGAGGACGCGACAATAGAACTCTACAAATGGGAAGACGAGCAGGGTAAACACACATTCTGGCACACTTCTGCACATCTGTTGGCTGAAGCCTTACAGGAGTTGTATCCTGGTATCCAGTTCGGTTTTGGACCTGCTGTCGAGAATGGTTTCTTCTATGATGTGCTGTTGAAGGACGGCGAGAGCATCAAGGAGAGCGATTTTCCCAAGATTGAGGCAAAGATGAAAGAGCTGGCGGCGAAAAAAGAGCCGGTGGTTCGTCGTGAGGTGTCGAAAGCAGATGCTTTGAAGGAGTTTTCTGCCGATGGACAGACTTATAAGTGCGAGCACATTGAGCAGGACCTAGAAGACGGCTCAATCACAACTTATACGCAGGGTAATTTTACAGATCTCTGTCGTGGTCCACATCTTGTTGACACAGGTGAGATTAAAGCTGTAAAACTGACATCTGTTGCAGGCGCTTTCTGGCGTGGTGATGCAACTCGTGAGCAGATGCAGCGTCTGTATGGCGTTTCCTTCCCAAAGAAGAAGATGCTTGACGAGTATCTGGTGATGCTTGAGGAAGCAAAGAAACGTGATCATCGTAAGATTGGCAAGGAGATGGAGCTCTTTATGTTCTCTGATAAGGTCGGAAAGGGCTTGCCCATTTGGCTTCCGAAAGGTACGGAGCTTCGCCTGCGCCTGCAGGATCACCTGCGTAAGGTTCAAAAGCGTTTTGGTTATCAGGAGGTGATAACACCGCATATCGGTTCAAAGAATCTTTATGTGACTTCTGGTCACTATGCTCACTACGGCAAGGATTCTTTCCAGCCAATCCATACTCCAGAAGAAGATGAGGAGTACATGCTTAAGCCGATGAATTGTCCTCACCACTGTGAGATCTTTGCTTGGAAACCTCGTTCATACCGTGATCTGCCATTGCGTATCGCAGAGTTCGGAACCGTCTATCGTTATGAGCAGAGCGGTGAGCTTCACGGTTTGACTCGTGTACGTTCGTTTACACAAGACGATGCCCATCTTTTCTGTCGTCCTGACCAAGTAAAACAGGAATTCCTGAACGTGATGGATATTATCGGAATTGTGCTGACTGCATTTGGTTTTAACTTTGAAGCGCAGATTTCACTTCGTGATCCTAACGACCATGAGAAGTACGTGGGAACAGACGAGGATTGGGCTCTGGCGGAAAAGGCCATTGTTGAAGCATGTGAGGAGAAGGGATTACCTGCAAAGGTGGAATACGGTGAGGCTGCTTTCTATGGTCCAAAACTTGACTTCATGATTAAGGATGCTATCGGCCGCCGTTGGCAGTTGGGCACTATTCAAGTGGACTATAACTTGCCGAAGCGTTTTAACCTCGAATATACGGATGAGGATAACCAGAAGAAGACTCCTGTGATGATTCATCGTGCGCCATTTGGATCGATGGAACGTTTCTGTGCTGTGCTCATTGAGCATACCAGTGGACACTTCCCCTTATGGCTCACCCCCGACCAGGTTGCAATTCTTCCTCTGTCTGAGAAGTATAATGACTACGCTCAGGAGGTCGCTAAGAAGTTTGATATGGGCGGAGTACGTGCTACAATTGACCTACGTAATGAAAAACTAGGTCGTAAAATCCGCGATAATGAACTTAAGCGTATCCCCTATATGGTGATCGTAGGTGAGAAGGAGCAGCAAGATGGTACTGTCGCCGTTCGTCCTCAAGGAGGTGGAGAACAAAGTGTGAAGACCATCCAAGAGTTTATCGATGAGGTGAATACCCGTGTCGCAGAAATGACGAAAGATTTTTGATAACAGTGATAGAATGAAGTTATGAAATAATGGATATGTGAGATGTAAATCGAGGAATCATATGTTAAATAAATATAAATATCGTGGTTTAAAGATTGTTTCATTTCTTCATTATTTCATTTCTTCATTTATTTATCGTAATTTTGCAGCCGATTTTAAAAAATAGTGGATGAAGAATGACAAATTAAAGAACCAGTACCGTGTCAATGAACAGATTCGAGTACGTGAAGTTCGCATCGTGGGAGATGATGGCTCGTCTGTCGTTTCTACTCGTGATGCATTGAACATGGCCCGTGAGCAAGGCGTTGATCTTGTTGAGATTTCGCCAAACGCAAATCCGCCAGTATGTCGTCTCATCGACTATTCCAAGTTCCTCTACCAACAGAAAAAGCGCCAAAAAGAAATGAAGGCGAAGCAGGTGAAGGTTGAGGTAAAGGAGATTCGTTTTGGACCTCAGACAGATGAGCATGACTATCAGTTCAAACTCAAGCATGCCAAGGAGTTCCTGGAGGAGGGCAATAAGGTAAGAGCTTATGTGTTCTTTCGTGGACGTTCTATCCTGTTTAAAGAGCAGGGTGAGGTGTTGCTCCTTCGTTTTGCTAACGATCTGGAGGAGTGTGGAAAGGTTGAGTCGATGCCATCACTCGAGGGAAAGAAAATGTTTCTCTATCTGGCTCCCAAAAAAGCAGGAGCTCAGAAGAAGAGTCAGCAGGCTCGTGACCGTGAGGCCGCAGAGGCGGAGGCGAAAGAGGCTGCTAAGTTGCAGAGGGAACAAGAGGCCGAGGAGGCTGAATCTCGTCCGATTTCGGAGCGTTTGCAGGACAGCCAGAATAGTGGACTGTTTGCTAATGCGAAGATTTCTGCTGACGCTCTGAAGAAGCTGCAGGAAGCGAAAGATTAAAGAAAAAAGAAGATGGCGCGCCCGGTATATGCGTTGCTGTCAGTTAATAATAACAAATTAAATTTATAAAACAATGCCAAAAGTAAAGACAAACTCCGGCGCAAAGAAGAGATTCTCATTCACCGGAACAGGTAAGGTAAAGAGACGTCACGCTTACCACAGTCACATTCTGACCAAGAAGACCAAGAAGCAGAAGCGTAACTTGGTGGGTACAACAATTGTAGATCAGAGCAATATGAAGCAGGTTCGTGACCTGTTGTGTCTCCGTTAAACCTATTGTCGAACATTTAAAGTAGAAAAATTATGCCAAGATCAGTAAATCACGTTGCATCAAGAGCAAAGCGCAAGAGAATTTTGAAGCTTACCCGCGGCTATTTTGGAGCCCGCAAGAATGTTTGGACAGTAGCCAAGAACACATGGGAGAAAGGTCTGACCTACGCCTATCGTGATCGTCGCAATAAGAAACGCAATTTCCGCGCCCTGTGGATTCAGCGTATTAACGCAGCTGCACGCCAGGAGGGAATGAGCTATTCTGTATTGATGGGCAAGCTTGCCAAGGCTGGTATTGAGATTAACCGTAAGGTGCTCGCCGACCTTGCCATGAATAATCCAGAGGCTTTCAAAGCTATCGTGGAGAAAGTAAAGTAAAGAAAAGTCTTTATGAATAAAAACAGGTGCTACTTGCGAGTAGTACCTGTTTTTGCGTTTATGGTATAAGACGTCCTTATGTGTGACTTTAAGTAACATATGAAAAAGACGTAGTTTTTTCCTGTTTGTTTATGTCGTTTCAAGAAAAAGATTTATCTTTGCAAGTGAAATCTCAAACTATTCATTAACCATAAAAAGACTTATGAGAATATTATCGATGATGGCGGTTGTATCAAGACTGCTTGTGAAGGGTAGTGTTTCACTGCATTTCGTTCTTTGTCTGTTTGTGTGTCTGATGACTGCTATACAGATGGAGGCAAAACATAAGAATTTCAAAGTCTCAGTCTATGTACGTGCCAACGAGGTGGATAAAATGAAAGACACCAAATGGCTAGAATCGTCTTGGGCAACGATTTCTAGTCAGTTGGATGTTGATAAGATATATTTGGAGACACATAGAGATATGTTGCTTGTAGATGATGGAACGATAGAGAAGGCCAAGGCATTCTTTCAAAAGCAAGGCATAGAGGTTGCAGGCGGTATTACCTATACTGTCAATGAGAGTAATGAATTTGAGACATTTTGTTATTCTGATCCTGAGCATAGGAAGATTGTCAAGCGGATTGCCGAGACGACAGCCAAACATTTCGACGAATTCTTGCTCGACGATTTTTTCTTTACCAGTTGCAAGAGTCCTGTAGAGATTGCTGCAAAAGGCGATATGACATGGACAGAATATCGGCTGAAACTGATGAACGATGCTGCCAAGAACCTTGTAATAGGTCCTGCAAAAGCAGTAAATCCAAAGGTGAAAGTTATTATCAAGTATCCTAATTGGTACGATCATTTTCAGGGACTAGGTTTCAATCTGGAGGATGGACCGCGGTTGTTTGATGGTATTTGGACAGGTACGGAGACACGTAACCCCGATGGAGACCAACATCTGCAGAACTATCTAAGCTATCAGATTATTCGTTATTTTGAGAACCTGAGGCCTGGTTATAACGGAGGAGGATGGGTTGATGCTGGCGGAATTCAGATGAGCATGGATCGTTATGCAGAACAGCTGCATCTGACGGCTATAGCAAAAGCGCGCGATGTGATGCTTTTTGCTTATAATCAGTTGTTGGAGATTCCGTTGCTCGATAATTTCCGTGCCCCATGGCAGGGAACTGGGACAAGCTGGAATTATGATGAGATGAGGGCACCATATAAGAATGGTAACCAGACCGTGACCCCGACTACGATGGCGCGTATTGCTGATGTGGCTTTACGACAGGCAGATGAGTTGGTTGGGAAATTAGGAAACCCTGTGGGTATTCAGTCGTTTAAACCTTTCCATGCATTGGGTGAGGATTTCCTTCAAAACTACTTAGGGATGATAGGTCTTCCTATGGATGTGTATCCATCTTTCCCGAAGGGACAGAAAGTCGTATTACTGACAGAACAAGCGGCAGGCGATCCTGACATAATGGATAAGATCAAACAGCAACTGCTTGGTGGGCATGATGTGGTAATCACCAGTGGTTTACTGAAGGCCATCCCAAAGAAGATTGCACAGGTCTGTGAGTTGCGCTGTTCTGACATGAAAGCAATCGTGAATGACTTTGGTCGATATGGAAAGAGCTCGCGCGAGATGATTATCCCGCAGGTTCTCTATCAGACAAACGACAGTTGGGAAGTTGTTAGTGCAGGACGCCCGTTGAAAGGAGGTGTGTCTGGCTTCCCAATTCTTCATAAGGCCAAATATGCTGATGCCTATCTTTATGTGCTTACAATCCCTGATGACAAGGGAAACCTTTATGATTATCCAAGTCTTGCACTGAATGAGATACGTCGAGTGATGAGTCAGGATATGGACTTCTACCTAGAAGGTCCATCTAAGGTTTGCCTCTTTATGTATGACAACCACACTTTAATTGTGGAAAACTTCAATGACGAGCCTGTTGATGTTAAGTTGGTTGGCGTCACTGATGGTTTTAAGAAACTAACGAGCCTTCAGGATAGCAGTACTATTGATGGTAAGGCTGAAGCTGTATGGATCGGATGGAAAAAGAGCGACAAGACGAAATTCGCCCTGTCACTGAAACCTCATTCCTATCAGGCTTTTAGGTATGAATAATTCTTTTAGCCTATACGCCTTTTAGCGAGAGAGAGATACGGTTACGCCGTCTGTCGACCTCGATGACACGTACACGGAGGTGCTGATGGAGTTTGACTACATCAAGTGGGTGAGCAATGCGACGGTTGGACATCTGTGAGATGTGGATAAGTCCATCCTGATGTACACCGATGTCAACAAAAGCTCCAAAATTGGTGATGTTGGTGACAATTCCCGGTAGAATCATTCCTTCTGTCAGGTCGTCAATTGTAGACACATTTTTATCGAATTCAAACTCTTCCAGTTGTTCGCGTGGGTCACGCCCAGGCTTCTCTAGTTCGTGTAGGATATCGGTAAGGGTGGGGATGCCTACTTTGTCAGAAACATATTTTCTGATGTCGATGGCCTCACGCTTCTCTTTGTCTTTAATCAGATCCTTGACGTTACATTTCTGATCCTTTGCCATCTGCTCTACAATAGGATAGCTCTCTGGATGTACTGCTGAGTTGTCGAGCGGGTTTGGGGCTCCTGGGATACGAAGGAAGCCTGCACACTGTTGATAGGCAGCTGGTCCGAGGCGTGGCACGTCTTTTAGTTGTGCTCGTGAGGTGAACGCACCATGTTCTTTCCGATAGTCAACGATGTTCTTGGCAAGTGTCGGGCCGAGACCGCTGACATACATCAGCAAGTGTTGAGAGGCAGTGTTGAGATTGACACCTACGGCATTGACACAGCTTTCGACGGTCTGGTCAAGTGAATGCTTGAGTTTGGCTTGGTCTACATCATGTTGATATTGTCCTACACCGATGCTCTTCGGATCTATCTTCACCAGTTCCGCTAAGGGATCCATGAGTCTTCGGCCGATGGAGACTGCGCCACGTACAGTGACATCCTCATCAGGGAACTCGTCACGGGCAATTTTCGAGGCAGAATAGACAGATGCTCCGGATTCGCTAACGACAAAGACCTGTGGCTTCGAACTTACAACTTGTTGCTTCGTGTCGGTATTGTATCGTCCAGCCAGCACATCGTGTATGAAGTTGACAGTCTCGCGACTTGCGGTACCATTGCCGATTGAGATGGCTTCGATCTGATATTTCCGAATCATCTGTAGGAGGGCCATAGCCGACTCCATGTGCTTGTTCACAGGCGGATGGGGAAACATGGCTTCATGATGCAGCAGATTACCTTGTGCGTCAAGACAGATTACCTTGCATCCTGTACGGAATCCTGGGTCGACGCCCATCACCCGTTTCTGACCGAGAGGCGCTCCCAAAAGCAGCTGTCGGAGATTCTCTGCGAAGACGCGAATGGCTTCTTCATCGGCATGTTCTTTGCTGAGAGAAGCGAACTCGTTCTCGATAGCTGGTTTGAGTAACCGTTTGTAGCCGTCGTCGACTGCTTCGCTGACTAATAAGCCGCAGGGCGTATTCCCATATACATAATGACGTTTCAGACGTTCTGTGGCCTCTTCGTCATCAGGCGAAATACTGATTCGGAGTATTCCTTCGTTCTCGCCTCGACGCATGGCGAGCAGCCGATGAGATGAGCATCGCTTGAGTGGCTCCGACCAGTTAAAATAGTCGCTGTATTTTGCAGCCTCGTCAGTGTCTGCCTTTGCCTTGACTACTGTTGAGGAGATGATTGCCTGACGGGAAAACGCATTGCGGATCTGCTGCCGTGATCGTTCGTCTTCGCTGATGGTCTCGGCTATAATATCCTGAGCACCTTTGATGGCAGCCTGAACATCCTTGACGTCACCCTTGACATAGCGTTCTGCTGCTCGTTCAGGATCATGTTCACGTTGGAGCAGGATAAGTTGGGCTAAGGGCTCCAATCCTTGCTCTCTTGCAACCTGAGCACGGGTGCGCCGCTTAGGCTTGTATGGCAGGTAGATATCTTCGAGCATAGTAGCGTCCCAGCACGCTTCGATGCGCTGGTTGAGATCGGGTGTCATCTTGCCAAGGTCAGTAATGGTCTTCACAACAGTCTCTTTCCGTTTCTGGATCTCAAGCAGTTTCTCGTACTTGTCACTGATGGCGGCAATCTGGACCTCATCGAGTCCTCCTGTACGTTCTTTTCTGTATCGTGAGATGAAGGGAATGGTGCAGCCCTCATCGATCAGTGCGATGGTGTTGGCAACGGCACGCTCCTGGATATTAAGTGCGTCGGCGATGAGTTTCGCGAAGATATTCTTTTCCATGATAACCTTTGTTAATCTTTAAAAATCTGGGGCAAATATAGCAATAAAAAACGAAAAAATGTGTAAATTTGCAGTTCGAAAGCAGAAAAATGAAAATAAAGTTTAGGATAATGCTCTGTGTGATGCTACTACTGGCATCGCAGACAATGATGAGGGCGGAGGAGACAGCCAACTCCCGTCAGGCGCGACGTATCTTTAATTCCGCATACCAACAGGTGTTTGGTGAGCAAGGTGCCACCATGCGTTATGATGTTAACATAACGGGTATCTACAAGACCTATGGTACTATCTGGTACAAAGGAAAGAAAAGTAAGTTCGTAGATGCTAAGATGAACTCATGGAACGACGGCACGACGGTATACACCATTAAGAAGAGAAAGAAGGAAGTCGAGATCCACAGTGCGAAGAACAATCGTTCGGATAAATACTCACAGAAGTTCAAGTTCGAGCCCGATAATTATGACTACAGCATTGCCAACCATCAGGACGGACTGATGCTGACACTGCGAGTGAAAAAAGGTATGAAGGGAATGAAGGAGATTCATGCCCTTGTCGAGCGCAAGAGCTATCGTCCGATCAAGCTCCGAATCAAGGTGGCATTTATATGGACGACAATCAAAATATCGAACTTCCAATCTGGTGATATCGATGACGAGATGCTTCGTTTCCCTCGTGAGGAATATAAGGATTATACGTTCGTGGACAAGCGATGATATCTGTAGACAAACTGAAAGTGGAGTTTGGCGTTAAGCCATTGTTCGTCGATGCCAGTTTCGTCATCAACGACAGAGACCGTATTGCCCTTGTAGGAAAGAACGGTGCAGGAAAGTCAACGATGCTGAAGATTCTTTGTGGTCAGCAGAAGGCGACGGAGGGAACGGTGAGTATACCGAACGATTGTCGAATCGGTTATCTGCCGCAGGTGATGGTTCTGCAGGATCATACGACAGTACGAGAAGAAGCGCAGAAAGCGTTTGCTGATGTCATGAGACTGAAGGAACGATTAGACAGGATGAACCAAGAACTTGTGGATCGTACCGACTATGAGAGTGAGGATTATCTGGCGCTGGTTGAGAAATTCACTACAGAGCATGAGCGCTATCTGATGATGGGCGCAGAAAACCACGAAGCCGAACTGGAACGAACACTTACGGGACTTGGTTTTGAGCGTACGGACTTCGAGAGACCCACTTCGGAGTTTTCTGGAGGCTGGCGTATGCGTATCGAACTGGCGAAGATCTTGTTACAGAAGCCTGACGTGCTGTTACTCGACGAGCCGACAAACCACCTAGACATCGAGTCGATACAATGGTTGGAGCAATTCCTCGCGCAGAGCTCAAGTGCGGTGGTACTTGTCAGCCACGACCGAGCTTTCATCAATAATGTCACGAACCGTACGTTGGAAATCTCTTGCGGACGCATCGTTGACTATCGGGTGAAGTACGACGAGTATGTCGTGCTCCGTCAGGAACGCAGGGAGCAACAGATCCGTGCCTACGAGAACCAGCAGAAAGAGATTGCCGACATGCGGGCTTTCATTGAGCGTTTCCGTTATCAGGCCACGAAGGCTGTGCAGGTGCAGCAGAAGATCAGACAACTGGAGAAGATCGTACCTATCGAGATTGATGAGGTAGATAATTCGGCCATGCACCTGAAGTTTCCGCCTTGTTTGAGAAGTGGCGACTATCCTGTCATCTGTGACGAGGTGAGGAAGGACTATGGCTCTCATACTGTTTTCGACCATGTAACGCTCACCATCAAGCGCGGCGAGAAAGTGGCGTTTGTCGGAAAGAACGGCGAAGGAAAATCCACGCTTGTCAAATGCATGATGGGAGAGATCCCATTTGATGGAGAACTGAAGATCGGCCATCAGGTGCAGATTGGCTACTTCGCTCAGAACCAGGCGCAACTGCTTGACGAAAACCTGACGGTGTTTCAGACAATAGACAACGTGGCAAAGGGAGAGATCCGTCTGCGTATTAAGGACATCCTTGGAGCGTTTATGTTTGGCGGCGAAGAGGCTGACAAGAAAGTCAAGGTCCTCAGTGGTGGCGAACGAAGTCGCCTGGCGATGATCCGCCTGTTGCTGGAGCCTGTCAACTTGTTGATTCTCGATGAGCCGACAAACCATCTGGACATGGCGTCGAAGGATGTGCTTAAAGAGGCAATTAAGGCCTTTGGCGGAACGGCTATCATCGTGTCGCATGACCGTGAGTTCCTTGACGGTCTCGTGACAAAGGTCTATGAGTTTGGCGGTGGTAGAGTCAAGGAGCATCTTGGTGGTGTCTATGACTTCCTGCGGGAGAAAAAGATATCCGAACTTAGTGAACTGGATGGGACGGGAAAGAATGCCCTCCGAGGAAACATGGACTTTCCTTCGGGGAAACCTGGACTTTCCTCCGGGGAAAATCCCAGTTCCCAAGCGGTGAACATGCGGGAATCGGCATCTAAGGCTCTCAGTTATGCCGAACACAAGGAACAGCAGAAACGCATCAAACGTGCGGAAAAGGCAGTCAAGGAGTCGGAGGCGAAGATCGAAAAGATGGAACAGCGTCTGAAAGAACTTGACGACCTGCTGATGGTGCCTGAGAACGCCTCAGATATGACGCTAGTGACGGAATATACTTCGACGAAAGGCTGCCTTGACGAGGAAATCGAAAAATGGGAGCGGCTGAGTGAAGAACTGGAAATGTTAAATCAATCATAAATATAAAGGAAAAATGAAACGAATAATCATGATGATGACAATTGCATCAGTATCTGTGAGCGCATTGGCTCAGGAACCGTTGCACTCAGGTCTGGACGTGACAGACTTTGACACAGCCATACGACCAGGTGACGATTTCTATGGATATGCATGCGGTGGCTGGATGACGAAGAATCCGCTGCCTGCGGCCTATTCACGCTACGGTAGTTTTGACAAACTGCAGGAAGATAACAATAAGCGTATCAACGCGATTCTTTCGGAGTTGCAGAACAATACCTACGAAGAGGGGACAATTGAGCAGAAACTCAGTGATCTCTATAAGTTGGCGATGGATATAGATCGACGCAATCAGGACGGTGTGGCACCTGTCATGCCTCTCATCAAGCGTCTGGAGGCAGCCAAGACAAATCAGCAACTGCTCGCCATACAGTTGGAGCAAGCTCCGTATGGTGAAGAAGAGTTCTTTAATGCTGGTTTCGGAGCAGATGACAAGAATGCTACACAAAATATCCTCAATGTGTATCAGGGAGGTTTGTCGCTAGGTCAGAAAGAATATTATCTCGATAATGACAAGGCAACGGCAGACATCCGTGAGGCATATAAAAAGCATATCGTCAAGATGTTCCAGCTTTTTGGCTTCAGCAAGAGCGCAGCAACGGCCAAGATGAAGAACATCATGAAGGTAGAGACTGCCCTGGCCAAGGTATCTAAGTCGCGCACAGAGCTTCGTGATCCTGAGGCTAATTACAACAAAATGACTCTGGCTGAGTTCGTGAAAAGATACCCCAATCTACCGTTAGAAAAGGTCATGAATGCCAGAGGCATAGAAAGTAAGTATTTTCAGGAAATGGTTGTGGGACAGCCAGCTTTCCTTGATGGAGCCAATCAACTTGTGGGAAGCATGAAGCCCTCGGAATACCGTGATGTGATGGAGTGGGGCATCATCACAGAATCTGCAAACTATCTGTGTGATGCAACCATAGCAGAAAGCTTCGATTTTGAAGGTCGTGTGCTCTCTGGTCGTAAGGAGAACCACCCGTTATGGAAGCGCAGTACCTCGCAGGTGGAGCGCGTGATGGGTGAGGCTCTTGGAAAAATCTATGCAGAGAAGTACTTCCCTGAGTCTTCGAAGCAACGTATGACGACGCTCGTGAAAAATCTACAGATTGCTCTTGGAGAGCGTATCGCAGCCCAGGACTGGATGAGTGATTCAACAAAGGTGAATGCCTTGTTGAAGTTGAATACGTTCTATGTGAAGATTGGCTATCCTGATAAGTGGACAGATATCTCGGATTTAAAAATTGATCCTAAAAAATCTTACTATGAGAATATGCTGGAATGTAGTCGTTTTTGGACAAAATGGGCTATTGATCATCGGGTAGGGAAACCTGTCGACCGTGATGAATGGCATATGACCCCACAGACTGTGAATGCATATTACAATCCCACGACTAATGAGATTTGTTTCCCAGCAGGAATACTTCAGTATCCATTCTTTGATCCATCTGCCGATGATGCCTTTAACTATGGCGCTATAGGTGTGGTTATCGGGCACGAGATGACACATGGCTTTGATGATCAAGGACGTCGTTTCGATAAAGACGGAAACATGAAGGACTGGTGGAAAGAGTCGGATGGAAATAACTTTACAGAGAGAACGGGCAGATATGCAGATTTCTTCTCGGCTATCAGTGTGTTGCCTGATTTGAAGGCTAACGGTCAACTGACCCTTGGTGAGAATCTGGCTGATCATGGCGGGCTTCAGGTCGCTTACACAGCATACAAGAATGCAACAAAATATCAGCCGTTGGGAGTGATTGATGGACTGACCGCCGACCAGCGCTTCTTCCATGCGTATGCTGGTGTATGGGCAGGAAATATTACAGAGGCTGAGATCCGAAAGCGTACAAAAAGTGACCCGCATTCCTTGGGACGTTGGCGCGTGAATGGAGCTCTGCCGCATGTTGATGCATGGTACGAGGCCTTTGGCATAAAGGAGGGTGATAAGATGTTTATCCCGAAGTCAGAGCGCCTTCAACTTTGGTAGAATTCAGGAACCTTGATAAAATGCCGTCGTAAATATAAATTTACGGCGGTTTTTTTGGTGATTTAAATATTTTTATTTATTTTTGCACCTAACTTAGTTGTTTCAAACGCGCGTTTATGAACGAAGAAGATATAACTTTAAACCCAGAACAGATTACTCCCGGAACGCAAGAAGCCCAGCGCGAGAACTCTCATGTGGAAATGCTCTCTGAGGTGCAGGAGCAGCAGGAAGAACAGGCGCAAATGTCGCAGAGGGTACAGTGCCCTCATTGCGGAGCGCTAAACGAACCGGAAGCGCTGTTCTGTGCTTCCTGCGGAAACGCAATCGTGATGACGACCTGTCCGAACTGTGGCGCATTGCTTGAACCGGATGCAGATTTCTGCGAGGTATGTCGTCATTATGTCAGGAAAGATGTGTGCTCGTTCTGTGGTACTCCTATCTCAGACGAAGATGCTTTCTGTCCGGAGTGCGGCAGTCCTCGTGGCGGTATAGTCTGTCCTGTCTGTCACACGTTGAATGACTTCGCTTTTTGTAAACAGTGCGGAACCCCTCTGACAGAAGAGGCTCGCCAGTTGGCAGAACAAGTTAATGAACTTCCTGAGTTTAAAGAGATGCAGAAATTGGCGTGGGAACTTCAGCAGATGGAGAACGTCGTCCCTTATTCCTCTGAACGAGACCTGCATCGTGATCAGCGAAATATCAAGTTGCGTGAACGCGTTTTGACGTTACTGGCACAAGATAGAGGAATCGCTCATCCTGTGATTGCAGAATCAGGGAATAAGCGCATCAGCAAGGAGGAGTATGACGCGAAGAGACAAGAACGCCTCAAGAAAATCGCGGATATCTTGGAGCAGATGGCACAGACGCCTCAGCCCAAACCAGCCTTGGTCCGGAACTATGCCATGGCGTGTCGACCACAGGGGGTAAGACTTGCTTGGGAGTGTAATTATAAGCATGCATTGCATTCCAGTCCGTGTGGTTGTGCGAAACCACAACTGGGGGGAAAATGGGTTATTTTAGGAAAGAACACTAAGAAAGATATTAAAGACGATGAGTGATGGGCACGCAAAGAACTCTTGGTCATATGGCAGAAACGGCAGACGGTATTGATAGAACAAAACGGGTGGATCCTGCTAGCTTAGGAGGAATGACGATGCGTTCGGAGCCTCTTGTAGGAACCATGCGGACATCAGAGAAACCTGTCATGAACCGTGCGGACAGTACGATGAGGGCAGACGGAATAGTCGCTCTTGGTGAGGATGCCAGAAACGACTTCTTCATGTTGAAAGGAGTCAAATACAAGAATGTCCAGTGCCTGAGCGACAATTCCGGTGAGGCACAGGTGTATCTCGTTGAGCGTGACGACGAGAAATACGTTCTGAAAGTATATTACCCCAATTTTGATGTCAACAGGAAAATCCTACAGACTGTCTACAACTTCGACTTCGAGATGATTGTCAAAGTGTTCGACTTTGGCAAAACATATGTTGAGGGTAAACATCGCTATTATGAACTGATGGAGTATCTGGCAGGCGGAACCATGGCAGCCTACAGACTTAATGGCGATATGGATAAGTTCCGGCGTATCGCTCTGCAAGGAGCTGCTGCATTGGCATATTGTCATGAGTGCAATATCTTGCACAAGGATATCAAACCAAGTAACTTCTTTTTCCGCGACAAGGAGCATACGGAACTCGTTTTGGGCGACTTTGGTATCTCTAGTATCTTGGATCAGGATGGGAAGGCGCACAAAACCACACAGGCTCGTACCCCAATATATGCGGCTCCAGAGATGTATGCTGATGTGATTGACGGTGTCGTGGAAGTGACACCTGCGGCAGATTTCTATTCCTTGGGAATCAGTCTGATGGCACTTTGGTTGGGTGAGAACCCGATGAGCACGAACGAGCGTGTGATGATGCGTCAGAAAAACGAGGGTCGTCTTCCTCATATCAATGAACTGCCAGAGCGCGTCAGACTACTTGTTCAAGGACTGACCGTTGTCAACCCGATCAATCGATGGGGATATGAACAAGTGGAACAATGGTTTGAAGGTGCCAGTCCGAAGGTCGATTTATCGTCACCGTTCCTGAAATACAAGAGCTTTATTGTGGATCCTGATAAGAATCTTGTGGCTGATAACATTCATGAGCTGATCCCCATGCTGCTCGATAACGAGAAACTGGCAGTTGGCTATTTATACAACGGACGGATTAGTTCGTGGCTGGAGTCATGTGGCAACCAGAAACTGAGTACGATTGTCAAGGATATCGTCGTTAACCGTTATCCGGTTGACCTGCGTGCAGGACTGATGGCAGCTATCTATGCCATGGAACCTACATACCCATACAAGGACGTGAAGGGAAATCCTTGTGATGATGTACATAGTGTTGCCATCTCACTATTAAGCTATCAGAGTGATTATGGGATTCTTCTTACTAATCCCAATGATAGCCTTTTCCTATATCTGGAATCACACACAAAGTGTAACATAGATCGATTACGCTCGTATTTCTCCCCGTCAGAGAATCATGATACTCATGTGGCTATTATGCGTTTGGTCTATGAGATAGATCCGGAGATATCTCTGTTAGCTCGATATCCGTCATCAAATCTGAAGGAGATTGTTAGCACCTACGGGAAGGAGAAACTGACAGCTGACGACTGGCATATCCTGACAGACGGACGTCTGCTCTCATGGATGTATAGTCATGAAGACCGGATGGCATGTGAGAGTCTTCGTATATTAACCCAGGGACAGTCTTATTCGGAAGCTTTGGCATATAAAGTCCTCTATAATCTGGACCGTCATGCAGGTTATGATCTGCGTAGCGCCTTTACTCCGCTACAGATTGGCGAACAACTCGCCGAGCGACTGAGGAAGAGCGAGCATATGAGTGCTCAGGATTTCAAAGAGGAGATGAAAGACTTCCTGGATCTTAATGGGCGTTTCTATTATTATGCTCAGTTACACGGTTGGACAGAGGTCTTGAATGAGTATACCCGTTGCTTTGACCTGAAGAGTGAGGAGAATCGTGAGCGCCTGGGAGCATACGATGCGAGGACTGCAGTTTATAAGTTCTGCCGTATCTTGGGGGTTACCCCATCGTATCTGATGTCAGATGGAGTAGAGTATGTTGATGGCCGATCTATTGATCCCCACAACTTCTCCCAGATTAGGGCGGAATTACGAAATGGCTCTTTTGCTCAGTGGATGGCGGTATTCTATCATGAAGATCCTTTTGCTGATTTCTCCACGAAGTATGCTTATGAGCATGCCCTTGAGGAATGGCTTCTTGCCCTCGGAAAGATTGACATCTCCCAACCCTATTACAAGCGTTTTATTGATGCCCAAGAGGAAACATCCAAGAGGGTAACGAGTGTGCGCGACAGTTGGTATCATGCGAAGAAAAGAGAGAAATTCTGGCGGATGACCTTTTTTGTCCTGTGTGGTATCTGGTTACTGTTGATCCTATTGATAGGTGTGAAGAACCACACGTACCTGTTGAACCATACCTTCCTTTCCATTGGGCTCCCGTTAGGCGGCATGACCGCCATCATTGTGGGTACTCGAGCATATTTCAGAGGTTATGATTTCGTGTTCTCTTGTTTATGGGGATTGTTGGGAGCTTTCTCTTCCTTTATACCTATTATAGTTTTGAAATATATCGGACAGTCTCACCCGTCTCTCTTCAATATGGCGATCATCGTTATAACGTTGGTGTATATGCTGGTATGCCATCTGACAGACTTCCGTGGTGATCAGAAAGCAGATAGCAAACTGATTGCCGAGGTATTGGAGAATGACATCAAGTCAACATTGTTGGAGCCCCTATACTATACGTTTAAGACAAAATCGTATCGCTATAATGGGTCAAAGTTCGGTATGCTGAACGACGTGACCGATCAGGTGCGCTCCATCAGTGGTGAGAGTGTATTACATTATATCCTATGGAGTGTCTTGGCACTGATATTTGTGCTGAACTTTATCATCTTCAGTCCTACTCTGATGAATGTCGATAATCCGGACGTGAAGAGGATTTCTCCTACTGAAATTATAAAGCAATTAGAAAGGGATGTCGAATAATGATATGTGAGAACTGTCATAAGGAAAACCGGGGTATCGCCAAGTTCTGTAAGTGGTGTGGAAAACCACTTGTCAGTCAGGACTTGCTTGATAAACTTGTGGGACTCGACGAAGTGAAGAGGCAACTCAAGACGATAGTCGATACTTATGCCTATCTCCGTTCTCGTAAGGATATCGTGAATGTTCGTATCTCTGTCAATGCTGTGATTATAGGTGAGACGGGTACGGGTAAAACAGCCCTTGCAGAAATCCTCAGAGACTATTTCTATCAGCATAAGATTATTGAGAAGCCCAAACTGACGATGGTTGATGCTGTCGACTATCAGCGTTTTGTTGACAAATGGGACGACAATATCAAAAAGGCAAAGAACGGCATTCTGTTCTTTGATAATGTTCAGAAATTACTCCCTGACAAATATTCTAATCAGGTGAATCCGCTTGATAAGTTGTTTGTGGAGATGGACAAATGGGATGATAACCCAGTTGTCATTATCTCGGGCCTGAGCAAGGGACTTGAAGATTTCTTAGAGAGTAATCCTGCAGTGGCCAACCGCTTCAAATACACCTTCCGTCTGCCAACTCCTGGATATCATGAGTTAACGGATATCTGTAAGAAGAGTCTCAGGATGAAGTATGGTGTCATGGATTTCTCAGCCGAGGCGGATAATCAGTTGATGCGATATTTTAAATATCAGTTGAAAATCAAGGATGAGACATTTGGTAATGGACATCTTGCCATAAAGACTGCAGAGGATATCTTTACACATTTCATCAGTCGTGGTGAAAAGGCCATACGGGTGGAGAAAGAGGATATCCAAGGGTATGTGCCCGAAGAACGGACTGTTGATGAGGTTCTCAAAGATCTTGATCTCTTCATCGGCATGGATGAGGTGAAAAGTGCTGTGCGCGAGATTGCCTATGCTGTGCAGAACAGCATACAGCGTGCGGAACGTGGCTTGGGAAAACAGGAAAAGATGGGTATGCACATCATCCTGACGGGTAATCCCGGTACTGGTAAGACGACAATTGCTCGTAAACTTGGAGAGATACTGGCTGCCATCGGCTATCTTGATAGTGGTCATGTCGTGGAAGTAGACCGTGCGAAGATGGTGAGTCCTTATCAGGGTGAGACACCAAAGGTCGTAGACCGACTCTGCGATAAGGCAAAGGGAGGAATCCTTTTTGTTGACGAGGCTTATACATTGGCTCCCCTGAGTGCTGCAGGAGAACGTGATAATCAGGGGGCGCAGGCTCTGGAGAAACTGATGAAACGGATGGAGGACGATCGTGGGCAATTCGTGGTCATTGCTGCCGGTTATCGGATGGAGATGGAGAATCTGTTCCGTATAAATCCTGGCTTCCGAAGTCGTTTCAACTATTTCCTTGATATCAAGGATTATTCGCCTGAGCAATTGTACGAGATTATGCAGGTCTTCGCTAAAGAGAAGAAATACGTATTCTCAAAAGAGGCTGAGGAACTGACTAGGAAGATGATCGCTGAGATGCATCAGTCTCGTGATAAGGATTTTGCCAATGGTCGTACCATGCGTACACTCTTTGACCAGATTTGTAAGAGACAAGCCCAGCGCCTGCAAAGCGAGAGTATCTCGACAATGAGCAATGAGGAGTTGATGACCATCAAGATGGAAGATATTCCATACGAGACTCCGCGTTCGGTGGATATCTCTGACTGTCTGGCAAAACTAGACGGACTGGTGGGACTGAATGCTGTTAAGAAAGAGGTCTCGAACTTGGCTGCATACTTGAATCTGCAGATAAAACGTGGAGAGACAAGTACATTTCAAGGGAAACACTATGTCTTTACAGGTAATCCGGGAACGGGAAAAACTACTGTTGCCCGGATCATGGCAGATATATTCAAGACTCTAGGCATCGTGTCTAGAGGTCAGTTGGTTGAGGCTGACAGATCAAAACTTGTTGCAGGTTATTCTGGACAGACGGCCATAAAGACCAACCAACTGGTAGATCAGGCCATGGGTGGTGTACTCTTCATTGATGAGGCGTATACGTTGCGGTCTAGCGAGGGAGACTCTTTTGGAGCAGAAGCTATTGATACATTATTGAAACGATTGGAGGATGACCGTGGTAAGTTTATCTGTATCGTTGCTGGTTATACGGACCAGATGCATGAGTTTATCGATTCTAATCCAGGTCTGAAGAGTCGTTTTACACAGACGATACATTTCGACGACTATACTCCTGACGAACTGACAGACATCTTCCTGCATTTGGCAAAAGGAAAGAACTTCACCATCGATGACACGACTCGTGCTGCCATTCATCGACAGTTTGAACAGTTGTACCTGCGACGTGACAAAAACTTCGGTAATGCCCGCGAGGCACGTCGGATATTTGACGAAACGGTGGAACGCCAGAGTCAACGTTTGGTGACGTTAATGAACGATTCCGGCTTCAAGGAGAATGATATGTTCGGATTGATACCAGAAGACCTTCCGATGGCTCAGGGCGAGACGACTCGTCCATTGGATGAGGTATTGAATGAACTTGATGAACTTATCGGTATGCGTACGGTGAAAAACTCGATCCGTCGTCTGGCTGTTCAGAGCATGTTCATGAAACAGCGTGCAGCCATGGGTGCCGGAAAGGTCCAGCAGATGGCAATGAACTTTGTCCTGACAGGCAATCCAGGAACCGGAAAAACGTCTGTTGCCCGTAAGATGGGAGAAGTGCTTCAGTCTATGGATATCCTACCTACCAACCGAGTGCTGGAGGTCAGTCGGGCCACGATGGTGGGAAAATACATGGGCGAGACCCCGAAGATTGTCAATGCCTTGTGTGATAAGGCGATGGGCGGGGTCTTGTTTATCGACGAAGCCTATATGCTAGGCGACGGTGGAGACCAGTATGGCAAAGAGGCCATAGACACCTTGATAAAACGAATGGAGGATGATCGTGGAAAGTTCGTCGTGATCGCTGCCGGATACAGAGATAAAATGGAGGAGTTCTTACAGATGAACCCAGGTCTGGCAAGTCGTTTCACACACAAGCTCCATATCGATGATTATAATGAAGATGAACTGTTGGCTATCTTTAAGCAGATGGCTCAAAAGGATCAGTATACACTCTCACCGACGGCTGAGTTTAAGGCGCTTGATACAATCTATAAGATGGTGCTGGGTAAGGATGAGTCGTGGGGCAATGCCCGCGAGATGCGTAACTTGCTTGATGCCACCATCCAGAGGTTGTCTCTCCGTGTGTCTAAGATGCCGCCAGATCAGGTAACGAAAGAAACATATCAGATAATATTGCCAGAAGATATATAGAAAATGATTATTTGTCCAGCATGTAGAGAGGAGATAGATGACGATTCCCACTATTGCGATCAGTGTGGGCAGGAATTGTTTTTCTGTAACCATTGCGGAAGGGTAGGATTAGGCAGGCGCTGTACATATTGTGGAGGTCTGATGCTCTCTGCTGGTTCCAGTAAGAGAGAGATACCGCCAGGTATGTCTGTTACAGGTTATGTGTCTCATATTCCAACAGAACCAGGTGTATCTCAGCCTGGCTCCTCACAGAATATTCCTGTGATGACACTAGCGAACGATAGCCTCAATATACGTCTGGTTGCCATGAATGGAGCAATTATCGGTCGTCGACAAGGACCATATACACAGTTCTTTGAGCATCAGGCATACGTTTCAGGTGTTCATGCGCAACTAAAATATAAATCGGGTACAGGCTGGTGCATTGCCGATAAACACTCTTCGAATGGCACGAGACTGAATCAGCATTTAATGCAGCCTGATGTTGAGATGACTTTGAGTAATGGAGATATCCTAACCATCGCCAATATCAACCTTCAGGTTATTATTAGATAATACTCAGATGATAAGATTAGAGATAACAGCAGTCAGCCATGTAGGCTGTGTCAGACATAGCAATGAGGATATGATACTTGTGGACGATCAGTATATTCGTGACGCCCATATAAGTAAAAACGTAGACTTGGAAAAGAAAGACCGTTATATCATTGCCATCGCTGATGGTATGGGCGGTCATAACAGTGGCGATGTTGCCAGTGAGGATGTTTTGAAAAACCTACAATTCTTCTACCATGACATACCTGCGGGACTTGGGGCTGGCGACTTCAATGAGATAATTGTATCATGGCTGGGATCCATCAACGCTTTCATCGCATCGAAGGGACGTGCCGACGAACGTTTTAAGGGGATGGGAACAACATTGGTTGGATTAGCCTATTATAATAATGATTTCTATTCGCTGAATTGTGGTGATAGTCGTTTGTATCGTTTTCGTAACAGACAACTGACTCAGTTGACGACGGATCATTCGTTAAACAATATGTTGGGCTCGGAGAAACATACAAGTATCATCACAAACTGTATTGGAGGAGGATGTGGCACGTCGTATATAGATATTGTTCAGATAACCTCCGATGTGCTTGTGGGCGATACCTTCATGCTTTGCAGCGATGGACTCACTGATATGCTGCCGGATAGTGCAATTTCCCAAATATTGGAAGACGGTGGCGACGTTGATGAACTCTGCCTGTCAGCTATCCAGAAGGGAGGATTAGATAATATTTCCTGTTGTTTGATAAGAATTAAATAAAACCACTAAAATGCCATTAAGATTACCCGATAGATTGCCTGCCATCGATATTCTGAAGAATGAGAATATCTTTGTGATGGATAATTCAAGAGCGACGACGCAGGACATTCGTCCTTTGCGTATCGTCATCCTGAACCTGATGCCTTTGAAGATTACAACAGAGACAGACCTGATCCGTCTGCTTTCAAATACACCTTTGCAGTTGGAGATAAGCTTCATGAAACTGAAGAGTCATACCCCCAAGAATACGCCGATAGAACATATGATGATGTTCTACCGTGATTTCGAGTCCATGCGACAGGAGAAATTCGACGGAATGATTATCACAGGTGCGCCTGTAGAGACAATGGATTTCGAGAAAGTGACCTATTGGGATGAAATCACGGAAATCTTCGACTGGGCCCGCTCGCATGTGACGAGCACACTATATATCTGCTGGGCTGCTCAGGCCGGACTTTATTACCATTATGGAATACCTAAGTATCCGCTGGATAAAAAGATGTTTGGCATCTTTCCACAGTATCATGTTGGAACGACGCTTCCTATTTTCCGAGGCTTCGATGATGTGTTTATGATGCCCCATAGTCGTCATACGGAAATTCACCGTGAGGATATTATCGCTAATCCGGAACTAACTCTAATTGCTGAGTCTCCAGAATGTGGCGTGAGTATGGTGATGGCACGAGGTGGACGCGAGTTCTATATTACTGGGCATCTGGAGTATGCTCCGAACACGCTTGACAACGAGTATAAACGAGATAGGGGGGTACGTGATGACGTTGACCTTCCCAAGAACTACTACCGGGATAACAATCCGGATCTTCCTCCGTTGGTGACATGGCGTGCGCATGCTAACCTGTTGTATGCCAACTGGATTAACTATTATGTATATCAGGAAACTCCATATAATATTGACGATATCAGATAACTGACAATTGAGGAAACTGGAATTACTTGCTCCGGCTAAGAATTTAGCATGTGGCATCGCGGCTGTAGACCACGGTGCCGATGCCGTCTATATCGGAGCGCCACGTTTCGGCGCTCGTGCTGCCGTTGGGAATAGCGTGGAGGATATCCGCAAGCTTTGCGAATATGCTCATCCCTTTGGTGTTCGCGTTTATGTCACAGTCAATACAATCCTTTATGATGAGGAGTTGGAAGCCACACAGAAACTCTTACATGAGTTAGCTAGCGCTGGCGTGGATGCCATTCTTGTGCAGGACATGGGCGTACTTCAGATGCTGAAGGAAGAATCTCTTACTTCCCTGAGTGTTCATGCATCAACTCAGACCGATAACCGAACGGCGGAAAAAGTGCAGTGGCTTGGAAGTCTTGGCTTTTCCAGGACGGTTCTAGCTCGTGAACTGTCAATAGAGGAAATCGCGGAGATTCACCGTGCTGTACCAGACATGGAACTGGAGGTGTTTGTCCACGGAGCCTTGTGTGTATGCTATTCGGGAATCTGTTATGCTTCTCAGCATTGTTTTAGTCGGTCTGCCAATCGTGGTGAATGTGCTCAGTTCTGTCGAATGCGTTTCTCACTGATAGACGCAGACGAGAAAGAGATAGAACACGAACGTTATCTACTTTCATTGAAAGACATGAACCAGAGTGATAATCTGGAAAGACTTATTGCGGCAGGAGCTACATCGTTTAAGATCGAAGGCCGGTTGAAGGATATCTCTTATGTGAAAAACGTGACGGCGGCCTATAGTGAGCGTCTGAATGAAATAATCCGTCGTTATCCCGATAAATACTGCCGTGCGTCGCAAGGACATTGTAACTATACTTTTGAACCGAATCTGAATAAGACGTTCAATCGTGGCTATACGACCTACTTCGCCAATGGACGTCAGCCAGCCATTGCTTCCTTTGATACCCCTAAGGCTATTGGTGAGTATGTTGGAACCGTGAAGGAGATTCGTGGTGATTCCTTCAATGTGGCGGGTGTGGTAAGTTTCTCCAATGGTGATGGCCTTTGTTATCTACGTTCTGCAAAGTCATCCGCCTCGTCCCCCCAAACAGAAGTTCAATTCGAGGGATTTCGTGCCAATCGCGTTGTCAGTAATCGCATCTATCCGTATAAGATGCCTCAGGGACTGCGTCCTGGAATGCGACTCTATAGAAACAGTGATCAGGAGTTTGAACGGCTTCTGTCAAAGCCCAGTGCTTACCGAAAGATTCCCATCACCCTCTCTCTCTCTGTTGCCGACGATGGATTTGAGTTTAGTGCTCTTCTTCATGGTTCGCGTGTTTCTCTTCACTTTCCGGCAGAGCACCAACAAGCACAGAAGTCTCCCCGCGAGAATCTGATTCGCCAACTGACAAAGCTTGGAGATACTATATATGAATGTAAGGATATTGAAATCCCGTCAGACTTTAATTATTTTATTCCGAATAGTTTGCTGTCTGAAATGCGACGACAACTCGTAGAACTATTAAGTAAGGATGATGATTCCGATTGTGATAAACAAACGCGTCTTTCTGTTGCTCATGACGAGAAAGACCATGCGGGCTATCCATATCCTTACCTATATAATATATCTAATCGACTCGCACGCGATTTCTATGGCTTTGCAGATCTCACGGCCTTTGAACTGAAGGGTGGTAACGGCCCGATTATGCAGTGCCGCCATTGTCTCCGTTACAGTCTTGGCTTTTGCGTGAAACATGGTGGAAAACGTCCTGTATGGCGAGAACCCCTGTCTCTTATGTTAGGCGACGGTCGTCGCTTCCGTCTTGAGTTTGATTGTCAACATTGCCAGATGAATATCTATGCGGACCATTGTTAGACTCCTCCTTCTTTCGTTCCTCTTTACGGGATGTTATAACAAGGGACCATTGACACCTGATGCCTGGGATCTTACCAGACAACAGCTTGATTCGATATCTTTCTACACCACCCATCATTATTCGCAGAATTATAATTTTGTTGTAACTGGCGATTCCTTGGTCGTTGTCGAACAGCAACCGGAAGGAATGGACATACCTGATGTGGTGTCAGTTGAGATCGAGTCGGTGGGGATGGAAAGGCAAAAAGACTCCATAGTCCTCCGCAGACACGAACATATCGTTGTAGCTGACATTAGGACCATCTCAGCCGACTCTATAGATTCTGTTTGGGTGAAGGTAGCTCGTGATCAGTTAACCTTTGGGTGGGTTCATGAGTCGGAACTACTGGCAAAGGTGTCTCCCGACGATCCGATTAGTCAGTTTATTGATATCTTTTCTGATGTTCACCTGCTTGTCTTCTTGGCTTTCTGTGTCGTAATCGTGGCAGCCTATGGGGTACGCCGTCTTTTACGGAAGGGAGCGAAGATTGTGCATTTTAATGATATTCCCTCGTTCTATCCGACAACCCTGTGTCTGTTGGTTGCATCGTCGGCGGTGCTTTATAGTTCTATTCAATTGTTCGGACCAGAGTCGTGGCGGCATTTCTATTATCATCCATCGCTTAATCCATTTGCATTACCGCTTCATTTGGGCTTGTTTGTCTCTTCTGTTTGGGCTATTGTCATTGTTGCCATTGCTACGGTCGACGATGTGTCGAGACATCTCTCTCTGGGTGAAACGATTCTATACTTAGGCGGTTTGGCTGCTATCTGTGCTGTCGATTATGTGGTATTCAGCATTACTACATTATATTATATAGGTTACCCTCTCTTGATAGCGTATTATATCTTTGCCATCTGTCGTCTGATGCTGCAGGAATCTATTTAGTCTACAACCATTAGCTCACTCATAATCAAATCACTGACGAAGAGACCTTCGCGGGTGAGCCGGATTCTTCCTTCGTGTTCTTTTAGCCATCCTCTCTTGATATAGGGTGTAGCATTCTTTCGACAATAAGAAGCTTGTTCCTCTGAGAGTTGCGTAAGATCCAACCCCTCTCGTGTTCTCAGTGCCACTGTCACCATATCGTTGTATCTGGTGTCCTTATTAAGTATTTCTTCTTCGAAGATACGTTGTCCGTTTCTGAGACCTTCTATATACAGATTGATATCCGAGATATTCCAACTGCGACTCTTGATGTCGTAGGAATGTGCGGCTGCACCGAAACCGAGGTAGGGGATGCCTGTCCAGTAACTGCTGTTATGACGAGAACGATACCCTGGTCTGGCGAAGTTAGATATCTCATAATGCTCGTATCCGGCTTCTTCCAATCGATCAATAAGTGTCTCGTACATTTTTCGTTCGGTTTCCTCGTCTGCTTGTTCTGTCTGCATCTGGTAAAGTGGAGTGCCTTCTTCAATCATGAGACAGTATGCTGAAAGATGTTCTGGCTGAAGTGCCAGAGCCTGACGAATGTCTTCATCCCATTCTTCTTGTGTCTCTCCCGGGAAACCGTACATCAGATCTATACTGATATTACAGATTCCTGCGGTCCTCAGTCTTTCTGTTGCACTCGTCACCTGGTGCGCCGAGTGCCTGCGTCGTAGCAATTTCAGTCTCTGGTTATTGAACGTCTGGGCACCCATACTGACTCGGTTTACGGGGAGTAGGCAGAGCTCTTTGGCAAAATCCTCCGTCACATCGTCCGGATTGCACTCCATTGTTACCTCGGCATTATCCGCAACAGAAAAAAAACGATAGACGGTGTGAAAAAGTTGCTCTATCTGTGAGGGCGTTAACAGAGATGGCGTTCCTCCACCAAGATAGATGGTGGAAATGTTCGTATTCCCATCATCTGCCGTCAGCTCTTTGTGCCTAAGTTCCATCTCCTTACATACGGCATCAATATACGATTGCCTCCACTCGAGTCGGGTTGAAGAATAGAATCCACAATAGATACAACGTGTCTTACAGAAAGGAATATGAATGTAGATGCCTGCCATATTTGAGGGGGAGTGTATTTTATTTCGGCAAAATTACTAATTATGTTTAATATTTGAAAGATTTCTTTGGTAATTTGTGGAAAAATGCCTAATTTCGTCCCCCACGAAACCATTATTTACCTAAAACTATAGTGATATGAAAGTATATCAAACAAACGAGATTAAAAACATCGCACTCATTGGCAGTGCGGGTAGCGGCAAGACTACTCTTGCCGAAAGTATGCTTTTCGAAGCTGGTATCATCAAACGTCGTGGTTCGGTTGAGCAGAAGAACACCGTCAGTGATTATTTCCCCGTGGAACAGGAGTACGGTTATTCAGTCTTCTCAACCGTTTTTCATGTGGAATGGAATAATAAGAAACTAAATATTATCGATTGCCCGGGTAGCGACGACTTCGTGGGTGGTGCTATTACCGCTCTTAATGTTACCGATCAGGCTGTAATTCTTGTCAATGGACAGTATGGTCCGGAGGTCGGTACGATGAACGCTTTCCGTAACACAGAGAAACTGAAGAAACCTGTGATCTTCCTCGTCAACCAGTTGGACCGCGATAACTGCGATTTCGATCAGATTCTCGGACAGTTGAAGGAGGTCTATGGCCCGAATTGCGTGCCGGTGCAGTATCCTATTGCTACTGGAGCAGGATTCAACGCCGTTATAGATGTGCTGTTGATGAAGAAATACTCTTGGAAGCCTGAAGGTGGTGCTCCTATCATTGAAGATATTCCTGCTGATCAGTTGGAGAAGGCTAAGGAGATGAAGGCAGCTCTTGTTGAGGCTGCTGCTGCGGGTGACGACACCCTCATGGAGAAATTCTTTGAGAGTGAGGACCTGACAGAGGATGAGATGCGTGAGGGTATCCGTAAGGGTCTTGTGACACGTTCCATCTTCCCTGTGTTCTGTGTCTGTGCAGGTCGTGATATGGGCGTCCGTCGTCTGATGGAGTTCCTTGGTAACGTTGTTCCGTTCGTTAGTGAGATGCCTGTCGTCAAGAATGCGGCCGGTAAAGATGTGCCTGCCGATGCTTCTGCTCCCACATCACTTTATTTCTTTAAGACTGGTGTTGAGCCTCATATCGGTGAAGTGAGTTACTTCAAAGTTATGAGCGGCGTCGTGAAGAGCGGTGACGATCTGACCAATGCCGACCGTGGTTCTAAAGAGCGTATCGGCACGATTTATGCTTGTGCAGGTGCAAACCGTATTCAGGTAGATCAGCTTGTGGCCGGTGATATTGGCTGTACCGTAAAACTAAAGGATGTGAAGACGGGTAACACACTGAATGCAAAGGACGACGAGAATCGTTTTGATTTCATCAAGTATCCTAACTCAAAGTTCTCACGTGCTATCAAGGCTGTTAATGAGGCTGAGACGGAGAAGATGATGGCTGCCTTGCAGAAGATGCGTCAGGAGGATCCGACATGGGTTGTTGAGCAATCGAAGGAGTTGCGCCAGATTATTGTCCACGGACAAGGCGAGTTCCACCTGCGTACCCTAAAGTGGCGTATGGAAAATAATGAGAAGATCCAGATTGAGTATATTGAACCGAAGATTCCGTATCGTGAGACCATCACGAAGATGGCTCGTGCCGACTATCGTCATAAGAAACAGTCGGGTGGTGCTGGTCAGTTTGGTGAAGTTCATCTTATTGTGGAGCCTTATACAGAAGGTATGCCTGATCCTACATCATTCAAGATTAACGGTCAGGAATTCAAGATGAATATCAAGGGCAAGGAAGAGATTGACTTAGACTGGGGTGGTAAGCTTGTCTTCATCAACTCTGTTGTTGGTGGTGCTATCGATCTTCGCTTTATGCCCGCTATTTTGAAGGGTGTCATGGAACGTATGGAACAGGGACCACTTACCGGTTCGTATGCTCGTGATGTACGTGTTATCGTCTACGATGGAAAGATGCACCCGGTTGATTCTAATGAGCTCTCGTTCATGCTTGCTGCCCGTAATGCCTTCTCTGCTGCTTTCAAGGAGGCAGGTCCGAAGGTGCTTGAGCCAATCTACGATCTTGAAGTGCTCGTGCCTGCCGACTATATGGGTGATGTCATGAGCGACCTGCAGGGACGTCGTGCCATCATCATGGGTATGGATTCCGAGGCTGGTTATCAGAAGTTAACTGCTAAGATCCCCCTTAAAGAACTCTCTAGCTATTCTATTGCATTAAGTTCACTGACAGGTGGCCGCGCATCGTTCACCACGAAGTTCGCTTCATACGAACTCGTTCCGAATGATATACAGCAGGCACTCATCAAGCAGCACGAGGAGGAGATGAAGGAAGAGGATTAATCTTCGTACAATATTTGAAAACGAGAAGGATGGGGCATCACGTTCCATCCTTCTTTTTTTTGTTTAGTTGTAATAATAGAACTATAAATATGTAATTCTGTTAATTGTTTAAAATATGCGAGAAATAATTAACATAATAGAGACTGTTTTTTAAGAAATGGCATATCTTTGCTGCAGATATGAAGAAAAGTACAATTTGGATCATTGCGATAATCATGGGACTCTCGTTCGTGGGACTTCTCCTTCTTCAAATCTCCTATATCGAGGAGATGGCGAAGATGAAGAAAGAACAGTTTGATGAGTCTGTGAACCGTAGCCTCTACCAGGCATCGCGGAATCTGGAGATGAACGAGACGCTTCGTTATCTGGAGAAGGATGTCAGACAGACAGAACGTAGAGCTGTCAGACAGGATTCTGTCATGGTTGACGGACTCGACGGTACCATCAAACAGAGCCATCAGTTCGCAGTAGCTGCCGATGACGGAACGGTTTATTCCTCTTTCGAGTTGAAGACATTTGCCATCAAGCCGGCAAATGTACCTAAGGCTATGATCTTGCGTACTGACAAGAACTCTATCTCTGAGGCTTCTAAATCACTTCAGGAGATCGTTCGTAACCGCTATGTCTATCAGAAAGCACTGCTCGATGAAGTTGTATATAATATCCTCTATACGGCCAGTGACAAGCCCCTGAAGGAGCGTATCAATTTCAAACTCCTTGATCAGGATATCCGTGCCGAATTGATGAACAATGGTATTAATATCCCCTATCATTTTCGGGTGGAAACTGCCGATGGACGCGAGGTGTATCGTTGCCCGGACTATACAGAAGAAGGGGAGGAGTATACATATAAGCAGACTCTGTTCCGTAACGACCCGTCATCGAAGATGGGTGTGGTGAAGATCCACTTCCCTGACATGAACTCATATATATTCTCAAGTGTCAGGTTCATGATCCCTGCGATGGTTTTTACCGTTGTGCTGCTGCTCACGTTTATCTTCACGATCTTCGTCATCTTCAGACAGAAACGCTATACAGAGATTAAGAACGACTTTATCAATAATATGACGCATGAGCTGAAGACGCCAATCTCTAGTATCTCACTGGCAGCCCAGATGCTCAACGACGATTCGGTGGAGAAGAGCCAGCATATGATGAAACATCTGGGTGGCGTGATCAACGATGAGTCGAAGCGCTTACGCTTCCTGGTAGAGAAAGTACTCCAGATGTCGATGTTTGATCGCCAGACGGCTTCTTTCAAGAAGAAAGAACTCGACCTTAATGAGTTACTTGAATCAATTGCCGGTACTTTCTCCTTGCGTGTGGAACATACCGGTGGCAGGATATATACAGATATTGAGGCGGTGGATTCTGGCATATACGTCGATGAGGTGCATTTCCAGAATGCTATCACCAACCTGATGGACAATGCGGTGAAATACCGTAAGCCCGACCAGCCTCTTGACCTCTATATCCGCACGTGGAACGAGAGAGATCGCTTGTGCTTCAGCATCCGTGATACAGGACTTGGTATCAAGAAGGAGAATGTCAAGAAGATCTTCGACAAATTCTATCGCGTGCATACAGGAAATGTACATGATGTGAAAGGGTTCGGCTTGGGCCTTGCTTATGTGAAAAAGATCATCAATCTGCATGAGGGAGAGATCAAGTGCGAAAGCGAACTGGGGAAGGGCACAACGTTTACCGTGTCATTGCCGACATTAAAGGAAGACTAATTATTCACAATTTAATAAAGAGAACGATTATGGAAGAAAAACTGAAAATCTTGCTTTGCGAGGACGATGAGAACCTCGGAATGTTGCTTCGTGAGTATTTGCAGGCCAAAGGCTTTGTAGCAGAACTCTGTGCCGATGGTGAGGCTGGCTTTAAGGCTTTCCTCAAGGCCAAGTTTGATATCTGTGTGCTCGACGTGATGATGCCTAAGAAGGATGGCTTCACATTGGCTCAGGAGATTCGTGCAGCTAATGCGGATGTGCCCATTATCTTCCTCACTGCCAAGATACTGAAGGAAGATATCCTTGAAGGTTTCAAGCTCGGCGCTGATGACTACATTACCAAGCCTTTCTCTATGGAGGAGCTTGTATTCCGTATTGAAGCGATTCTTCGTCGTACCAAGGGAAAGAAGAGCAAGGAGTCTACCGTATATCATATCGGAAAGTTTACCTTCGATACCCAGAAGCAGTTGCTCACCATCGGAGATAAGCAGACAAAGCTCACAACGAAGGAGAACGAGTTGCTCGCTCTGCTTTGTAGTCATGCGAACGAGATCCTGCAGCGTGATTTCGCTCTAAAGACCATATGGATCGATGACAATTATTTCAATGCCCGTTCAATGGATGTCTATATCACGAAGTTGCGTAAGCATCTGAAAGAGGATAGTCAGATTGAGATTATCAATATCCATGGTAAGGGATACAAACTGATTACTCCAGAGGAGGAATAATCGATAGTTTGGAGTTGATAGATATGAAGACTCTGTTAGACTATATGGGAGTGGCGCTGATTGTAATCGGCGCCCTCCTTTTGATGATTAGTTATGTTGCAGGTTGGACCTCTTCCAACCTCATATTGCTGGTCGGACTTCTGTTGGTCGTCTCTGGTGTGATTCTGCACATTCGGCAACAGAAAAAAGGTGGTAAATATTAAATAATCTTAAAAGTGGTCATAACTGTAATCTATAATCTATAATCTATAAACTAAAATTCGTACCTTTGCAGCCGCTTTAAGCACATTATTAATTTTTTATTTATTAACGTAGTATGAATCAATACGAAACCGTTTTCATTTTAACTCCCGTTTTGTCTGATGATCAGATGAAGGAAACGGCCGCAAAATTCAAGAAAGTCCTCACCGACAAAGGTGCAGAGATTATTAACGAAGAGGCCTGGGGATTGAAGAAGATGGCTTATGCTATCGAGAAGAAGTCTACAGGTTTCTACTGCCTGATAGAGTTCAAGGCTGAGCCTGAAGTGATTAAGACTCTGGAGACAGCTTTCCGTCGTGACGAGAAAGTAATCCGTTTCCAGACAGTTAAACTTGACAAGTATGCTGCAGAGTACGCCGAGAAGCGTCGCGCAAAGCTTGGTAAAAAAGAGGAGGCTTAAACTATGGCAGAGCAAAGTGAAATCCGTTATTTGACAGCTCCTTCTATCGACACGAAGAAGAAGAAGTATTGCCGTTTCAAGAAGAGCGGTATCAAGTACATTGACTACAAGGATCCCGAGTTCCTGAAGAAGTTCCTCAATGAGCAGGGTAAGATTCTTCCCCGCCGTATCACCGGAACATCTCTGAAGTATCAGCGTCGTGTGGCTCAGGCCGTGAAGCGTGCCCGCCAGATCGCACTGCTGCCTTACGTAACCGATTTGATGAAATAATTAAAGAGGAGGACGCAAGAATATGGAAATTATACTGAAAGAAGATATTATCGGTCTGGGATTCAAGAACGATATCGTGAACGTTAAGTCTGGTTACGGTCGCAACTACCTCATTCCTCAGGGAAAGGGTGTGATTGCTTCTCCATCAGCTAAGAAGATCCTCGCAGAGAACCTGAAGCAGCAGGCTCACAAGTTGGCTGCCCTGAAGGCTGCTGCTGAGGAGAAGGCTGCCCAGCTTGCTGGTGTTTCTCTTGAGATCGCAGCAAAGGTAAGTGCTACAGGTCAGCTTTATGGATCTGTTGGTGCTGCTCAGGTTGCCGACGAGCTTGCAAAGCTCGGCAAGGATGTTGACCGTAAGATTATCACCATGAAGGATGCCAAGAAGATTGGCGACTATGTAGCTCTGGTACACTTCCACAAGGAGGTTACTGTTGAGGTTCCTGTTAAGGTTGTAGCTGAGAATGCAGAGGAGCTGAAGGCTGCTGCTGAGGCTGATGCTGCTATCAAGGCTGCTGCTGAGGCAAGAGCTGCAAAGGCTGCTGAGGCAACAGAGGAGGAGGTTGATGCTGACGTTGAGGAGGCTATCGACGAGACCGCTGAGGTTGAGGCTCCTGCAGAGGCATAACTCATAGAATCTAAAAAACAATTAATAATTAATTATTGCTGTAAGGCATCATTATTTATTATGACGCAAGCGTCCCGAGGACATCAGTCCTCGGGATTTTTCATTTGGGATGGATGCTTAATTATCATATTCCATTAGGTCTGAAAAGTATATACAAAAAAAATACCGTTGGACATATGTCCAACGGCTTTTTCTCTCTAGTTCGTATGCTACTATTACTCAGCAACAACAGAGTCAGCTGCAGCAACAACAGAATCAACAGCGGTGCTGTCGATGATGCTGTCAACCTCTGCGATAGAGTCTGTGTCTACAACAGGAGCCTGAGCCTTGTTACCACAAGAAGCGAAAGAGATAGCAGCAACTGCTACGAACATGAATACCAATTTTTTCATTTTTTCTAAGCTTTTAAATCTGTAAAACAATCATTTGTTTATTAAAACGCTGCAAAGTTAAGCATATTTTTAATACGACGTATCATTTTTTTCGATTTTTTTTCGACATATTTTGTAACTTTTTCGCAAGTAATTGTAAATCAAACAAATATGAAATGTTAAAAAAGGTGCTTATAGGAGATGCTTTGGATAAACCTCCATATAATTGGCATTTTATGCACTTATTCGTATCTTTGACACTTCGTGTCTAAAGTGCTTTCGTTCGGAAATGAAAAGAAAAACAAGTTTTCCTTTTGCATTTCACTCACTTATTCGTACCTTTGTGCCCGAAAAAGGAAATACTTCTTGGTAAAATGATAGATACCTCAGCTTTTCAGGGCAAGACCGCAGCTTATTACACCTTAGGGTGCAAACTGAATTTCTCTGAGACATCCACCTTCGGTCGGATGCTTCAGGATATGGGCGTGCGGACTGTTCAGAAAGGACAAAGAGCCGACATCTGTCTGATCAACACCTGTTCGGTGACTGAGGTGGCTGACCATAAGTGTCGACAGGCTATCCGTCGGATGGTGCGTCAACATCCTGGTGCCTTTGTTGTTGTGACTGGATGTTATGCCCAGTTGGAGGCAGAACGGGTGGCTGCCATCGAAGGGGTCGACCTGGTGCTTGGCTCCAACGAGAAGGCTGTTTTGATACAGTATCTCTCAGAGGCATGGTCTAAGAAGACTGCCGATGAGAGTCTGCATCAATATTATAAGGTAAAGACGAAAGATATCAAGTCGTTTGCTCCTTCCTGTTCTCGCGGTAACCGTACGCGTTACTTCTTGAAAGTGCAGGATGGTTGTGACTATTTCTGTACGTATTGTACAATCCCGTATGCTCGTGGATTCAGTCGGAACCCGAGCATTGCTTCGTTGGTTGAGCAGGCCGAGGAGGCCGCTCGTGAGGGTGGTAAGGAGATTGTTCTGACGGGAGTGAATATTGGCGATTTCGGAAAAACCACCGGAGAGTCGTTTGTCGATTTGGTCAAGGCTCTTGATGCTGTAGAAGGAATACGACGATATCGGATTAGTTCTTTGGAACCAGATCTGCTCTCCGACGAACTGATTGCCTATTGTGCGAAGAGCCGGGCGTTTATGCCACATTTCCATATCCCTTTGCAGAGCGGTAGTGATACGGTACTGAAACTGATGCACAGACATTACGACTCACAACTGTTTGCCGAAAAGATACAGAAAATCAAGACGGTGATGCCCGATGCTTTTATTGGTGTCGACGTGATGGTGGGATGTCGTGGAGAGACACCGGCATGTTTTGAGGAGACGTATGCGTTTCTCGATGGTCTGGATGTGACGCAGCTTCATGTGTTCCCTTACTCAGAACGCCCGGGTACTTCGGCTCTGAGTATTCCTTGTGTCGTGAGCGACCGTGAGAAAAAAGAGCGTTCTAAGCGCTTGTTGGAACTTTCCGACCAGAAGACGGTTGATTTCTATCGCCGGCATATCGGACAGGAGGCTGAGGTGCTCTTCGAGAAGGCTCCTCGTGGTAGGGCCATGCATGGCTTTACCCGAAATTATATCCGTGTGGAACTTCCTCCTCAGGAGGCCGATCCAGAGTTGGACAACCAACTGGTGAAGGTGAGACTCGGTGAGCTCACTCGCGACCAGCAGGCTTTAAAGGTGAATCTGTAGGCTTATATATTATAATAGGTATGTGTATATGGAAAAATTAGCGATTGTGATTCTTAACTGGAATGGCGAGAAGATGCTCAAAGAGTATCTGCCTACGGTGTTGCGCTATTCTTGCGACGAGGCGAAGGTTTATGTGGCTGATAATGCCTCAACCGACGGCTCACTCGAGATGCTAAGAAAGGATTTTCCCACATGTAGTCTGATTGAACTTGACAGAAACTGGGGTTTTGCCGAAGGATATAATAAGGCTCTGGCGCAAGTCGATGCAGAATATTTCCTCTTATTGAATTCAGATATCGAGGTGACACCCCATTGGCTGACACCTCTCATCGAATATATGGATGCTCATACGGATACGGCAATCTGTCAACCCAAACTGCTCTCGGTGTTCGAGAAAAATCGTTTCGAGTATGCCGGAGCGTGTGGTGGCTACCTCGACAAATACGGTTATCCTTTCTGTCGGGGACGGGTCTTCCAAACGGTTGAGGAAGACAAAGGACAGTTCAACGATCCGGCGGAGGTCCTTTGGGCCACTGGCGCGGCATTGATGATACGTTCAAAAGATTATTGGGAAGTCGGTGGCCTCGACGGCCGATTCTTCGCTCATAGCGAGGAGATCGATTTGTGCTGGCGTCTTCGCATCCGTGGACGGAAGGTCGTTTGTCTTCCCGACAGTCATGTGTACCATGTGGGAGGAGGAACTCTGCCGAAGGCAAATCCGATGAAGACCTTCCTGAACTTCCGTAATAATCTGACGATGCTTTATAAATGTCTGCCCGATGATGAACTGCGAGGTGTCATGCGCTGGCGCTGGTTCCTTGATTACCTGGCTGCGTGGGAGATGCTGATCCTGCAATGGAACATAGGCGACTTCAAGGCGGTATATCGGGCACGACGTGCCTTCCGGCAGTGGCGAAAAGAATTCCGTGCTGATCGAAAGGCCATCCAGGCATCACGAATAGGGAAAGCTGTACCAGAGCGGAAACCTTTCTCTTTGCTGTGGCAGTACTATGTGAAAAGACGACGTACCTTCGAGCAACTTCCTTAGTCGTGTCGCACGACGATGAGGGGCGTATCAACCTCTTTTTTCCATCTTCTGAGATAATCGAACCATTCTTGTGCCGAGTGGTATCCGAAGGTCTCGTTATCGGAACAGTAGACAACCTTGTAACTCAAGTGGTGCTTGTCCGTGCTATCGTTCACTGTCGACTCCTCATCCGACGTGCCGATAACGAACGCGTAATTGTCTTTATTTGCTTTTTCCTCACCTTTCACATATTTTATAGGAATATAGATACCGAGTCCTACGGTCTCACGCTTGAAGTTAATGGTATCGCTCGATGGCCAGTCGGTGCCCCAACAGGCGCGCAGACCATGTCCGTCGCTATACTCTTCAGAGCCTTTCACGTTGATGATACCTGTAGAGAACAGGTAGTCTGCAACCTCTTTGTTGAAGAACACATCCACATCCGTATCACGGTGACCGGCATATTGCGTGTATCGGATGGTCATATCTACCGCCGACTTGTCGGTATATGGCTGCCAACCTTTGTCCACAACTTCGACGATCGTTCGCAGTGGTCCATACGAGATGATACGTTGCGTACGACTGCGCACTGGATCAATCATCGTCGGCTGCTGTCCGTCCCATCCGCGGAAAGCACCAAGTCCGAAGGTGTTACCCACCCACAGCACATCGTCGCCATAGCCGGCTGCTTTCTGTTCTGCTGACGTATAGAACTGGGTGGCTTGGATCTCAAGGCGCTTTTGGAACTTTCCGTAGAGGTCGAGTGTCTGGCGCTTGTCGAAGTAGATGCGGATGCCGTTTAACTCACTCTCGAAGGTCACCCCGTGATGATGCTGGATATTATAGGAGTTGGCGCAGTCGCCCCGTGCTGTGATCGACTCGATATAGTTGTCATGCTTGTTCTTCTCCTTCACCTTGTCGTTACGGATAAGCATCTCCGTATAGACACGGGCCGGATACTTCTGGGGCACTCCCTTGTCACAAAGAGTCACCTGATACGTCGTCTCCGTACTACCTTTACTGTCGACGAGGAAACACAACTCGTCATTCTCACCGTCCTGATCCAGGTCGTCAAGCTGGCAGGGAATCTCTTTCCCGTCTGTCTGCACGATCGCAGATGCCACACGACCGAACGACTTCAGGTCGATGACTACGGGCTGGTCTGTGCGGTCAGTCTTGGAGGTGTTGCGTATCAGGTATGAGACCGTCGTCTCTTCTGCCATGGCTATAGAGACGAACGAGGCTGTTAGTGCCAGCATCAATATTCTTTTCATTCTTTTCTTGAGATCTGTTTTAGTTCATACAAAAGTACGGAAAAAGGAGCAATTCCTTTATGATTTTTACACAAATAAACAAAAATGCGCAGGTTTTTATACGAATTTTTATCTTTTTTAGGTTAAAATTTTGTTTTGTGAACAATTATTGGTATATTTGCACTTGTTTTTAACAATCGTATAACATTCAGGATCGCTATCGTGCGCAAGGTATACTATATTCTGTTCGTCGTCATGCTGGTTTGCGTCAGCTGTGAATGGCAATTCAGGACCTCCGATGAGGGGGACGATACAATTGTCGTTGACCGCTATGACCGTATCCAGAGCCTATATCTGACAACAGGCGATTTCTCCGCCCTGCAGCAGATGAATACCTCTTACCCGATGCAGACGCGTACGTTGATCGAGGATGTGCTGCATATTGGTAAGGTGAACGACCAGCAGATCAATACCAAGTTTCTTCGATTCTATCAAGACTCGACGTTGCAGGCACTGATATCAGAGGCCGAACAGCAGTATGCCAATATGGATGATATCAATAGCGAACTGACAAAGGCGTTTACCTATCTCCGGAAGAATATCCCCAATATGGAACTCCCTGAGGTATATGCGCAGATCGGTTCACTCGACCAGAGCATTATTGTCGGTAACAACACGATTGGCATTTGTCTCGATAAGTACTTAGGTTCCGACTATCCCCTTTACAAGCGTGCCGAATATGGGTATTCTGAGAGTCAACTTCAACTGATGACGCGCAGATATGTGGTGCCCGACTGTATCGGCTTCTACTTGCTGAGCATCTATCCTATGCCGCTTAACAGGGTTCTGACCCAGATGGAGCAGGACATCCATATCGGTAAGATTCAGTGGACGGTCAACAAGGCGATGGGCGAAAACGTTTTCCAGTCGTTATATATCCGACTGGTCGACCGCTATATGAAGCGTAATAAGAATATGACGGTCGATCAGATGCTGCGGAATAACGAGTACTCAGATTTCCGCTAACTGTCCTTGATAGATTTCGTGCTTTTTCAGATAGTTCACCAGTAGGTGGGTGAACTCGTAGTTCTTGAGCCCCCAGTGTGGTGCTATGACCATCTCATGCGGCGCCTGCGACACGAAACGCTCCAGAACCAAATTCTTTCTTAGTCTTTGTATGTATTGGGCGATGAGTTGGATATACGCCTCGGCAGAGTATACATGGAAAGGCGACTGCTCATAGATCTCGGCCAGTCGTGTGCCGCGGATCACCTGCATCTGGTGGATCTTCAGGATGTCGAGGGGCAGGGCGGAGATGAGTGGCGCTTGACGGATACTCTCGGCCGCATCCTCCCCGGGTAGTCCCAGGATGATATGCCCGCCAGTCAGGATTCCCTGGGCATGTGTCCGTTCCACAGCCGAGCGTACATCCTCGAAGGTGTGTCCTCTATTGATGTATCTGAGGGTCTGTTCGTTGGCACTCTCAATGCCGTATTCCACGATGACAAAGGTCTGCCGACTCAGTCTTGCAAGATAGGCAAGGAGCTCATCCGATACACAGTCTGGTCGGGTACCGATGATGATGCCCACCACGTCCTCCACTGCCAGTGCCTCTTCATAGCGTTCCTTGAGGGTCTCGAGGTCGGCATACGTATTCGTATAGGTCTGGAAATAGGCCAGATATTTCATCTCGGGATATTTGTGTGCGAAGAAACGCTTCCCCTCTTCCAACTGCTGGGTGATACCTTTCGTCCTACTGCAATAGCTGGGATTGAACGATCGGTTGTCACAATAGATACAACCTCCCGACGAGAGTCTCCCGTCACGGTTCGGACAAGTGAACCCTGCGTCTACCGAGATTTTCTGAACACGGAAGGGGAAACGGCCGCGAATCCATGTGCCATAGTCGTTATAATTATAATAAGGTATATTCACTTTATTTAATTCCATCCGTTTGCAAAGTTATGGAAAAAAACGCTATCTTTGCACGATCAATGAATAAAATATGAATATGAAGAAACTTTTTTTCCTGGCAGCAGTGATGGCATGTAGCCTGACGCCGTCAGTGGCTGGCGAGAAGCTGGATTTGAAACAGATCACCCGTGGTGAGTTCCGCTCGGAGTCGATGCAGGCTGTCTGTCCGATGGCCGACGGAGAGTCATATAGTCAGATATGCAACGATGGCAAACGTATCGTCAACTTCTCTTTCCGTACGGGAAAGCAGTTGAACGTTTTGTTCGACGTGGAAACGGCTCGTGGCGAGAAGATCAGTCGGGTCGACGGTTATATTATGGGTCCGGATGGCCGGTACATGCTCATACAGACAACCACGAAACCCATCTATCGCCGCTCGTTCACTGCCGTCTATTATATCTATGATATCAGGAACAACAAGCTGATGCCGCTCAGCGATGGCGGTCCGCAGCAGACACCGGTATTCTCACCCGATGGCAACCTGATTGCCTTCGTTCGCGATAATAATATCCACCTCGTCAAGCTCCTGTACGGTAATGCCGAGAGTCAGGTGACCAAGGACGGGAAGTTCAATGAGGTGATCAACGGCATCCCCGACTGGGTGTATGAGGAGGAGTTCTCCACGAATTCGTCGATGGTGTTCACGGCCGATTCTAAGCAGATCGTATGGATACGTTACGACGAGCGTGCCGTGAAGCAGTTTAGCTTGCAGCTGTTCAAGGGACTGGCTCCCGAACGGAAGGAGTTCGCCGAGTATCCCGGTGAATATACCTATAAGTATCCTGTTCCTGGTCAGACCAATTCCGAGGTCAGCGTATATAGCTACGACATCAAGTCACACCAGACACGGAAGATCAATCTCCCGTTGGATGCCGACGGTTATATCCCACGTATCAAGGCCACCAGCGATCCCTCAAAGGTTGCCGTCTTCACCATGAACCGTCATCAGGATATGCTTCGCATCTATATGGCTAACCCCTTGTCTACGGTATGTCAGTTGGCTATCGAAGACAAGGTCGACAAGTATATCAAAGAAGAGACACTCGAAGAGGTGAAGATCACCGACAAGCATATCCTCCTGCCCAGTGAGCGCGACGGTTATAACCACCTTTATCTCTACAACCTGAACGGTCAACTGGTCCGACAGATTGTGAAAGACCGCTATGTGGTGAATCATGTGTATGGCTACGATGAGCAGACGGGCGACACCTATTTCTCGGCCAACCCCAATGGCGCTACCGATCAGCAGGTGATGGTGGCTCATGCTAATGGTAAGACGGAGATTCTCTCCCAGAAGGCCGGTGTGAACAACGCTATCTTCAGCACGAACCTCAAATACTTCATTAATATATGGAGCAGTATGGATCATCCCGCTCAGTACACGCTCTGCCAACAGAACGGAAAGGTGCTGCAGACGCTGATCGATAATCAGGCGCTTGTCAAGAAACTGGCTGCCTATGACTTAGGAAAGAAAGAGCTCTTCTCCTTTACCACATCCGAAGGCGTTGTCTTGAACGGATGGATGGTCAAGCCGGCCGACTTCGACCCGTCGAAACGCTATCCGGTCATTATGTATCAGTATGGTGGTCCCGGCAACCAACAGGTGATGAACGAGTGGGGCATCGGCATGAACGGCAATGGTGCCATCCTCGAACAGTACTTGGCTCAACAGGGCTATGTGTGTGTCTGTGTCGACAACCGAGGTACGGGTGGCCGTGGCGCTGAGTTCGAGAAATGTACCTACCTCCGTCTGGGCGAGCTCGAGGCCCGCGATCAGGTGGAGACGGCGTTGTGGCTCGGCCAACAGTCGTATGTCGACAAAGACCGTATCGGCATCTGGGGATGGTCGTACGGCGGCTGGAATACGCTGATGTCCATGTCCGAGGGGCGCCCCGTCTTCCGTGCCGGAGTGGCAATCGCTCCTCCGACCTGCTGGCGCTTCTACGACTCGATCTATACCGAGCGGTATATGCGTACGCCACAGGAGAATCCGCAAGGTTACGACGAGGTAAATCCCATCTCCCGTGCCTCACAACTGCATGGTGCTCTTCTCCTCTGCCATGGTCTGGCCGACGATAATGTGCATTACCAGAATACGGCAGAGTATGTCGAGGCCCTGGTGCAGGCCGACAAGGATTTCCGTCAGCTTGTCTATACCAACCGGAATCATAGCATCTTTGGTGGTAACACCCGTTATCACCTGTTCCGTCAGGCCGTCAATCATTTCAACAGCGAACTGCGATGAGCACGTTTCTTTCTTTGCTGGCTGCGGTCTTCTTGACCGTCGAGGTGGCCAACACCTCAGATGAATATCGTGAACAGGTGGTGGAGTTACCCCTGGACAGTGTCTTGCAACAGCTCGGAACGTCTGCCGACAGTCTTCGGGTGACGGAGGCTGCCGGACTCGACGTGCCTTTCCAACTCACTCACGACGGGAAACTCCTGATTGAAGCGGCGGTCCGCAAGGGTGGGGTGGCTTGTTTCACCATCTCCAAGGGACAGCCCCAGACGTTCCCCATGGTATGCCATGGGGCCCTTCATCCCGAACGGAAGGATGACTTTGCATGGGAGAACGACCGTGGCGCCTACCGGGTCTACGGACCGGCACTTGAGCGCACGGGCGAGCGCTCGTTCGGCATCGATGTGTGGACGAAGAACACACCGGAGCTAGTGGTCGATCAGCGGTTCTATGTCGAGGATATTGTCATGATGCCTACCGTCGATTCACTGCGCCGTGTTGATCGCCATCGGGGCGACTCCCTCTATCGCACCATTTCCTATCATCATGATCATGGGCGTGGTCTCGACCCCTATAAGGTGGGAGCCACACTGGGATGCGGGGCACCGGCACTGATGGTTGCCGACAGTATCGTCATGCCTTATTGCTTTGAGCGTTATGAGGTGCTCGACGAAGGTCCGCTACGCTTCACCGTCCGTCTGACACAGAGTCCGCGGGTGGTCTGTGGCGACACGATCCGTGAGCATCGGGTCATCACCCTCGACAAAGGCTCAAACTTCAATCGGATGACGGTCTCCTACGACGGCCTGTCCCGTCCTGTCGCCTTCTGCTCTGGAGTGGTCGTCCAGCGTGAGGATCCCGAGCCTGTGGTTCTGGGACGCGACTTCGTGTCGTATACCGATCCGACCGATCAGCCCAATGTGCATCATGCCCCGTTATATGTGGCCGTGCTCTTCCCCGATGGAGCGGTGACCACCCGTCAACAGCAGCAGCATGCCCTGGGTGTGCTCCCTCAATACCGGGGTGAGCCGTATACCTATTACTTCGGTTCAGCCTGGGCAAAGTACGATGTGCGTACGCCGCAGGAATGGGAGGCACGTATAGCATGGTATCTGCGTATGCTCCGTCATCCCTTGCAGGTCACATTGAAAAAAAATAATTAAATAATGTGGCAAATCGTGCCCGTTTTATAAAAAGTTTGTATCTTTGCAGCCGATTAGGTAACAATTATAACAAGTGAATCATGAAGACAATCAAGTATTTAAGGATATTTCTGCTGATCACGGTGCTCGGCATAGGGCTCTCTTCCTGTGGAGAGGATGAATATCATACCCGCCTGCACGAGCTCATTCTTAATGATCTGACAGGTGAAAAGGGATTTGACAAAGAAGGTGTGTATATCCCTACCGAGAAGACGGCATATGAGAAGGTGTTCCGCAATGAGGATCTCTCCAACTATGCTGCTACGACCGATGCCAGCTGGTGTCATGCGACGATCGAGGCCGACCAGTCTCTGCTGCGTGTGTCGGTCGATCCGAACGATACGTTCGACGACCGTGTCGCTACCGTTACGATCTCCGACATCAAGGATGGCGTGACCTCACGTACCTTCCAGGTATCGCAGAAACAGTGCGATGTCATCATGATTGGCGAAGGTGAGTACGAGGTGGCTTCCGAAGGCGGAACGGTTGAGATCACCGTTGAGAGTAATGTTGACTATACTGTCGAGATCCTTGATGCCGACTGGGTCACGCTGCCTAACAACGCGACTCGCGGCCTTGTCACCTCTACGGTGGTGCTCGAGGTTGCCAGAAATGATAGCGAGGAAGAGAGAACGGCCACGGTAAGGATCGTGGACAACAGAACGGGTGTCGAGGACATCACCACCATCTTCCAGCATTTCGATCCGAAGTTCAGTGTCGTGAAGAACAGCTATACCATCGACGAATTCGGTGGTACCATCAGCATCTACGTTCAGACGAACGTCTCGTTCGATACCGATCTCAACCCCGAGGACAGTTGGATTTCGTCCGAAGGTCGTGAGTTGAAGCCAGAGCTCGATGTGGTCATCCAGCGCCTGACAATCGCTCCTCTCACCGCGAAGATACCGAGTCGTACTACGACTGTGACGCTGAAGAACACCACGTGGGATTTCTCTGAGAAGATTACGATCACGCAGACCAAGAACCTCTATATCAAGGACGAGGACTTCCAGTTGTATACCACCCAGACCAAGAAGTTGAATCTGCACAATGCCAATGGTGAGGCTGTCTCTTGGAAGTCGTCTAACACCTCTGTGGCAACGGTCGACAGCGAAGGACTGGTTGAGGCTGTGGGTGCTGGTACGGCAACGATCACGGTCACCTCACCCGACCAGAAGCATACCGACAATGTCAAGGTGACGGTTGTCGCACCGAAGGATCTGGACGACAAGCTGGCTACGGCATGGGAATCTAATAACTTCACGAAGGGTGATACGACGGTGGTAGAAAAACTGTCATCTACCATTACCAACAATAGTGACTTCGATATCCAGATGACGAAGTGCACGCTCTTCCGCGACGGTAAGGAGCTGAAGACTGTAACGTACGATGCAACCACTGGCGCACTGGCCAGCAAGGGCAGTTTGAAGGCCGAGTTCGCCGATCTGGTCATGTACGAAGAGGTTGAGGTCGAGGTGCCTGATCCAGAGACCGTAGAAGGTGAGGAGGGCGAGAACGGCGAGAATGCCGATAATGGCAACGGCTCGTCGACCACCGGTGGTAGTGATGCGCCCGCTTCTACGAGAAGAGCTCGTACCAGAGCTATCGTTAAGACACTCCAAATCGACCTCAGTCCACATATCTATTATGTGGTGTGGGAGTATAGCTATTATGGTGAGAACTTCATCTACCGTACCGACGACCATGTCGCTACGGCAAAGGTAGAGAGTAGTGCCGCTGGTGCTCGCAGGAGCACCCGTGCCGCTGCCCACACGAAGACCGCCAATCGTACGAAGACCGTTGCTCGCCCGGCGAGCCGTCCTCGTACCAGAAGATAACGAACGTCGATAACCAGACAATAAAGGGGGCAGCCATCTGGCTGCCCCCTCTTTTTATCATGATGCGATTGAGTGCTTAGTAAGCGAAGAGAGGATAGTCCTTCATCTTCTCGTTCACACGAGCACGAACCGATGCGATCACCTCTGGGTTCTCGGGATCGTTGAGTACCTCCTCAATCCATGCAGCAATCTGAATCATCAGATCCTCTTTAGCACCACGGGTAGTGATAGCCGGTGTACCCAGACGGATACCAGAGGTCTGGAAGGCGCTACGACTGTCGAACGGCACCATGTTCTTGTTCACGGTGATGTCGGCGGCAACGAGTGCGTTCTCTGCAACCTTACCGGTCAGGTCGGGATACTTCGTACGGAGGTCAACCAGCATCGAGTGGTTGTCGGTACCGCCGCTCACGATGGCGAAGCCACGCTTAATCAACTCGTCGGCCAGAACCTTGGCGTTCTTCTGAACCTGCTTAGCCCACTCCTTGAACTCAGGCTGCAGAGCCTCACCGAAGGCCACGGCCTTGGCAGCGATGACATGCTCCAGCGGACCGCCCTGCTGACCAGGGAAGACAGCTGAGTTGAGCAGCTGACTCATCATTTTCGTTACACCCTTCGGTGTCTTCAGACCCCATGGGTTCTCGAAGTCCTTACCCATCAGGATGATACCACCACGCGGACCACGGAGAGTCTTGTGTGTCGTAGAGGTCACGATGTGTGCCCACTTCACGGGGTTCTCCAGCAGACCAGCGGCAATCAGACCGGCGGGGTGTGCCATATCGATCATCAGCAGAGCGCCCACCTTGTCAGCGATCTCACGCATACGCTTGTAGTCCCATTCGCGGCTGTAAGCAGAGCCACCACCGATAATCAGCTTGGGCTTGTGCTCCAGGGCTAGGGCCTCCATCTCGTCGTAGTCCACACGACCGGTCTCCTGGTTCAGGTTATAGCCCACGGGCTTATACAGGATACCACTGGTGTTCACCAGTGAACCATGTGAGAGGTGTCCGCCATGTGCGAGGTTCAGACCCATGAAGGTATCACCGGGCTGCAGAACGGCCAGCAGAACGGCAGCGTTAGCCTGTGCACCGGAGTGGGGCTGTACGTTAGCGTACTCTGCGCCGAAGAGCTTGCATACACGGTCGATGGCAAGCTGCTCCACCTCGTCGACCACCTGACAACCGCCGTAGTAACGGTGTCCAGGATAGCCCTCAGCGTATTTGTTGGTCAGGTAACTGCCCATGGCTTCCATGACCTGGTCGCTCACGAAGTTCTCACTGGCGATCAGCTCGATGCCCTTAAGCTGGCGCTGATGCTCTTTCTCAATCAACTCGAAGATTGTGTTGTCTCTGTTCATTGTCTTTGTTTATGGGGTTTTAAAAATCTTCAATTCTTCAATCCTTCAATCCTTCAATTCTTCAATCCTTCAATTCTTCAATCCTTCAATTCTTCAATCCTTCAATTCTTCAATCCTTCATCTTTCAACACAGTTCCACCTTATTAATATCCTGTTCCTTCTCGCAGTAGCGACAGGTCAGCACACCGTTGGCCACATGGAAGTGCGTAGCCATAGGCTCGTTGTTCGTGATGCATTTGGGGTTGTTACACTTAACGATACCCTTGATCTCCTCAGGAGTCACCACGGCCTTCTTCTCCACCACCTCGTAGTCGCGTATGATGCTGAGAATCACGTTCGGAGCCACCACGGAGAGTCTTGATATTTCATCGTCGGTGAAGAACTTATCGCTCACCTTGATGATACCCTTGCATCCCACCTTCTTTGATGGGTAGTTGAATCCGATGGTGACGGGTGTCTTCAGTTCAAACAGTCCGAGCAGACTAGCTACCTGGTATGTCTTCTCAGTTGGAATGTGATCAATCACAGTTCCGTGCTCAATCGCAGCTACTAAGCGTTCTTTCTTATTCATAATCCTCAATCCCTATAAAGGTAATCAAAACTCTCAACTCTTAACCCTCAATGATCGTCTTGTCATTCTTCACTTTGTCGAGCGTGATGCCCAGCACATCGCAGAAGATAGCCTCACGGGCAAAGAGACCGTTGCCCGCCTGCTGGATATAGTAGGCATGTGGGTTGTCGTCCACCTCGTAGGCGATCTCGTTGACACGAGGCAGAGGGTGCAAGATCTTCATGTTGGGCTTGGCATACTTCAGCATGTCGTTGTTCAGCACATACACGTTCTTCACCCGCTCATACTCCATCAGGTCGGAGAAGCGCTCCTTCTGTACACGAGTCATGTAGAGGATATCCGCATCGGCGATAATCTTCTCGTTGAAGGCCGTATGCTCCTGATACTTGATGCCATGCTCTTTACAGTAGATTTTGTATTCGATAGGCATGGCCAGTTCCTTGGGAGCCACGAAATGGAAAGTCGGGTTGAAGTGGCGCATTGCCATCAGCAAGGAGTGCACGGTACGGCCGTATTTCAGGTCGCCCACCATATAGATATTCAGGTTCTCCAGTGTGCCTTGTGTCTTATAGATAGAGTAGAGGTCGAGCATGCACTGTGAGGGGTGCTGGTGGGCTCCGTCGCCGGCATTTACGATAGGTATCGGAGCCACCTCTGCTGCATACTGAGCAGCACCCTCGATGAAGTGACGCATCACGATCACGTCGGCATAGTTCGATACCATCAGGATGGTGTCTTTCAGCGTTTCACCTTTTGTGCCACTGGTAATCTTCGGGTCTGCGAAACCGATGACACGTGCACCGAGGCGGTTGGCAGCGGTCTCAAAACTCAGGCGGGTGCGGGTCGATGGTTCGAAGAAAAGGGTTGCCACGACTTTCCCTTTCAGCAGTTCCCGGTTGGGGTGTTTCTCAAACTCCTCTGCCATCTCAATCATATAGAGAATCTTCTCCCGAGTGAGATCGGCAATGGTCACAAAATTATGCTTTTCCATCCGTTATTTTGTTTTTGTTTGCGCAAAATTACACAATATTTCTGATTTCCGTGCGATAATTTAAAAGAAAATCGTAATTTTGCATCAAGATACTGAAAAAAGTAAAGAAATCGATCATATGAGAAAGCTTTTTGTCTATTTTCTTTGGACATTATTGACAATATCTGTGCTGGGAGCCGTATTTGCTTTCTATGCGATAGACAAAGGATGGATAGGTTACATGCCTCCTGTTGAGGACCTGCAGAACCCGATAAACCGCTTCGCCACGCAGATCTATTCTGCCGATGGAAAGATCATGGGAACGTGGAACTATAACCGTGAAAACCGCGTGATGGTCGACTACTCCAAACTGCCTACCTCGTTGGTGCAGGCGCTCGTTGCCACGGAGGATGTCCGTTTCTACGATCATTCCGGCATCGACTTCTATGCCCTCGGGCGTGCCGTCGTCAAGCGCGGCGTGTTAGGTCAGAAAAGTGCTGGTGGTGGTTCCACCATCACCCAACAGTTGGCCAAGCAGCTCTATTCCGAGCGGGCAAAGTCTACCATGGAGCGCCTGTTCCAGAAACCGATAGAGTGGGTGATAGCCGTCAAACTGGAGCGTAACTACACCAAGGACGAGATTATCACCATGTACCTCAACTATTTCGACTTCCTGCATAATGCCGTCGGCATCAAGGTCGCTGCCGACACCTATTTCAGTAAGGAGCCGAAGGATCTCACCGTCACCGAGGCGGCCACGCTTGTAGGCCTCTGTAAGAACCCCTCATATTATAACCCCGTCAGATACCCCGACCGGAGTCGCGACCGTCGTAATGTCGTACTCGGCCAGATGCTGAAGGCAGGCTATCTCAGTGAGGCCGACTACGAGAAATACTGTGCCGAGCCACTCACGTTGAAGTTCCATGTCTCCGACCACCGCGACGGTATCGCTGTCTATTTCCGTGAGTTCCTCAGGAAGTACATGACTGCCAAGAAACCCGATCGTGCCCTCTATCCGTCGTGGAACATGGTGAAGTATTATAACGACTCCATCAACTGGGAGACCGACCCCCTCTATGGCTGGTGCAACAAGAACAGGAAACGTAACGGCGACTACTATAGCATCTATACCGACGGTCTGAAGGTCTATACCACCATCGACTCTAAGATGCAGCAGTACGCCGAGCAGGCAGCCTACCAGCATGTGGTGAAATACCTGCAGCCGGCCTTCGCTGCCGAGAACCAGAAGAAAGCGAATGCGCCCTATTCGTCGAACCTCACTCCTGAGCAGGTGCGACAGATCATCAACCGCTCCATCCGACAGAGCGAGCGCTATCGTGTGCTCCATGAGAGTGGTGCGTCAGAGGATGAGATCCAGAAGTCGTTCCGCACGCCGGTTCGTATGACGGTGTTCACCTATCATGGAGAGATTGACACGACGATGACGCCGATCGACTCGATCCGCTATTACAAGTCGTTCCTCCGCACCGGCTTCGTCAGCGTGTGCCCGCAGAACGGACATGTCAAGGCTTATGTCGGTGGTTTGAACTACGAGCACTTTGCATATGATATGGTTTCGGAGGGTCGCCGTCAGGTCGGTTCTACCATCAAACCCTATCTCTATTCGTTGGCCATGGAGAACGGATTCTCACCGTGCGACGAGGCGCCCAACGTGCAGCAGACCTATATGGTGGCCGGTCGTCCTTGGACACCGCGCAACGGCAGTCGTGCCCGTTACGGAGAGATGGTCACCTTGAAGTGGGGACTCCAGCAGTCGAACAACTGGATCTCTGCCTACCTGATGAGTAAGCTCAGTCCGCAGGCCTTCGTCGACCTGCTGCGTGAATACGGCATCCGCAACCCCGAGATCCATCCCTCGATGTCGCTCTGTCTGGGTCCGTGCGACATCAGTGTGGCCGAGATGGCCAGCGCCTATACCGCCTTTGTCAACCACGGTATTCGTGCCGCTCTAATGTACGTGACGAAGATCGAGGATGGCGAGGGTAATGTCATCGCACAGTTCCAGCCCCGCATGAACGAGGTTATCAGTGAGGAGAGTGCTCATAAGATGCTCTATATGCTGAAGGCCGTCGTCGATGGCGGTACCGCCGGTCGTCTGCGCTTCAAGTACGGTCTGAAAGGTAGCATCGCTGGTAAGACCGGTACCACCAATAATAACAGCGATGCCTGGTTTATGGGTATCACCCCGACGCTCGTGAACGCTTGTTGGGTGGGCGGCGACGATCGCGACATTCACTTCAATACCATGTTCTACGGTCAGGGTGCGTCCATGGCCCTGCCTATCTTCGCCCTCTACATGCAGAAAGTATATGCCGATCCGCAGTTGGGCTACAACGAGGAAGCTACCTTCGATCTGCCTGCCGGCTACGACCCCTGTTCCTTCGTCGACGAAGCACTCGAAAGCAGCGATAACGACTTCGAAGAGCTCTTTGAGTGAGATATAATATATAAGGTACTCCCTTCAAATGTAATAATTCCCGAAAAGTTTTTGCTTCTCGGGAATTTTTCTTCTCTAAAATTTGGATGGTATCAAAATTTGTCGTACCTTTGCATCCGCTTTCGCCTAAAAATCTAGGCTGAGGCAATAAAAGAACTTCTAGAGCAGTGAGTGAGAAACAAGTTTACTTGGTTATCCGAATCGCGAAAGAAGTCAAGGCCGAAAGGCGTTAAAGAGTTCTTTGAAAGATTTACATAGACAGAAGTAGTACAAGAAGCGAGAGCATTTTTAAAGATGCTCTTGGGTAGAAGAAACGAACCGTTTATTCTTTTAAACAATTTACTTGATACTGGATAGTCG
>Ga0265298_10000227_pt1 | contig 86503 bp, 64 predicted proteins | sample AusTroGonzalo_MG_3_FD_193486 | JGI IMG/M metagenome (GOLD analysis project Ga0265298, IMG submission 193486) | Bovine rumen microbial communities from tropical cattle in Woodstock, Queensland, Australia - Gonzalo_01 | ecosystem: Host-associated > Mammals > Digestive system > Stomach > Rumen ...
AGGCGGCGCCTCAACAAAACCAAAATAAATAAATTTATTTGCTTTTGTGTTTGGCTTGCACTATCTTTGCAAGAAAAGAAATTTGAAAATATTGAGATTATGAAGCATATTGGCATTACTATCATGCTGTGTCTGTGCACTGTGGTGGCATGGGCGCAGGGCAGAAATCTTGAGTTGAACGACGTGCTGAGAGGTGAGTTCACTCCTCGCAACATCTATGGCGTAACTCCTATCCCTGGCGATGGCGAACACTATTCGCAGATGAACCAGGAGCGCACGCAAGTGATTAAGTATTCTTTCAAAACTGGTCAACAGGTAGAGGTGCTGTTCGATGTGGCGACGGCACGCGATTGCCCTTTCAAGCGCTTCGACAGCTATGAGTATTCTCCTGATGGTCAGACACTGCTCATCGCAACAGAATCAGAGTCTATCTATCGCCGCTCATTCAAGGCAGTGTATTACCTCTATAGTCTGCGCCGAAATACTTCTGGACAGATACGCAATGCTGTGGAACGCCTTTCTGATGGTGGACCTCAACAGGCACCGGTATTCTCGCCCGATGGCTCGATGGTGGCTTTCATGCGTAATAATAATATCTTCCTTGTGAAACTGCTGTTTGGCAACAGCGAGAGTCAGGTAACCGAAGACGGTCAGCGCAATGCCATTATTAATGGTGTGCCCGACTGGGTGTATGAAGAGGAGTTTTCGATGAGTCGTGCAATGGAGTTCAGTGCCGACAGCAAGATGCTGGCATTTATCCGATACGACGAGAGCAAGGTGCCTACCTACTCGTTCCCGCTCTTTGCAGGGGCAGCTCCTAAGTATAACGAATATGCCAAGTATCCTGGTGCTTATACCTATAAATACCCCAAGACAGGTGAGGCGAACAGCAAGGTGGAGGTGCGTACCTTCGATATCCAAAGTAAGGTGACACGTACTATGCAGGTGCCTGTAGAAGAAGGTGCCTATATCCCTCGCATCTACTTCACCAAGCAACCCGACCAGTTGGCTATTATCACTATGAATCGCCACCAAAACCGTTTGGATCTCTATATGGGTAATGCCCGCAGTACGGTTTGTAAACTGATTCTTCGTGATGAGAGCGATACCTACATCAAGGAGGAGGTGCTGGATGACATCCATTTCTATGACAACAACTTCACCTTTACCAGTGAGAAGAGTGGCTTCAATCATCTGTATTGGTACACCTTGCAAGGCAATTTGGTGAAGCAGGTAACAGCTGGCAACTATGAAGTGAAGGAATTCTTGGGCTACTCGCCTGCTGATGAAACGTTCTACTTCACCAGCAACGAAGAGAGTCCACTGCGCAAGGCGGTTTATAAGGTTGACAAGAAAGGCAAGAAGACTAAATTGTCTCAGCAGGTGGGTGTGAACAATGCGTTTTTCAGTAGTAACATGAAATATTATCTGAACCGCTATACCAACCTCACTACACCTACTGTAATCACCTTGAACGACAACAACGGCAAGGTGCTCACTACCTTGATTGACAATGCCGAACTGAAACAGAAGATAGCACAATATAATATGCCAAAGAAGGAGTTCTTCAGCTTCACCACTTCTCGTGGCACACAGCTCAACGGATGGATGATGAAGCCAGCCGATTTCGACGCATCCAAGAAATATCCTGTATTGCAGTATCAGTATAGTGGTCCTGGTTCCCAACAAGTACAAGACCAGTTCAGTGTGTCTTGGGAAACCTACATGGCTTCGCAGGGCTATATAGTGGTGTGCGTGGATGGCCGAGGCACTGGTGGCAGAGGTGCCGACTTCGAGAAGCAGACCTACCAGAACTTGGGTGTAAAAGAGGCACAAGACCAAGTAGCGGTGGCTGAGTATATGGGTCAGCAACCCTACGTTGACAAAGGTCGCATCGGTATTTGGGGATGGAGTTACGGCGGCTATATGACGCTGATGAGCATGAGTGAGGGAACACCTGTATTCAAGGCAGGTGTGGCAGTAGCACCTGTCACCGACTGGAACTATTACGATACCGTTTATGGCGAGCGATATATGCGTACACCTCAGGAGAACCCTGATGGCTACAAGGCTGCGTCAGCAATGGAACGTGCCGATAAGCTAAGTGGTAACCTGCTGTTGATTCATGGTATGGCAGACGACAATGTGCATTTCCAGAATGCTGCCGAATATGCCGAGACGCTGGTGCAGAAGGGGAAGCAGTTCGATATGCAGGTATATACCAACCGTAATCATAGCATAGCTGGTGGCAATACGCGACAGCACCTCTATACCAAGATTACTAACTTCTTCAATAGTCAGTTGAAGAAATGAGTGAGCATTTGAGGAAGCCTGATTGGCTAAAGGTAAACTTTGGCGCCAACGAGCGATACACCAATACCAAGCAGATTGTGGATACCCACCGTCTGCACACAATATGTAGCAGTGGACGATGCCCTAACATTGGTGAATGTTGGGGACGTGGTACTGCTACTTTTATGATTGGTGGCAACATTTGTACACGTTGTTGCAAATTCTGCAATACCAACAGCGGCAAGCCCCTGCCTTTAGACGAGGCTGAACCTCAGCATGTGGCTGAGTCCATTCAACTGATGCAACTCAATCATGCGGTAATAACTTCTGTTGATCGTGATGATTTGCCAGACTATGGCGCAGCCCATTGGGTAGCCACTATCCAGGCCATCAAGCAACTCAATCCGACGGTAACAATGGAAGTACTGATACCCGACTTCATGGGGCGCACTGATTTGATTGACAATATTATTAACGCACAACCTGATGTTATCTCCCATAACATGGAGACGGTGCGCCGACTGACACCTGTGGTACGCAGTGTAGCCACATACGAACGCAGCTTGCAAGTGTTGAAACAGATTGCCGAGAGTCCTATCCCTGCCAAAACGGGCATCATGGTAGGTTTGGGTGAAAGCATTGCTGAGGTAGAGGAAACGATGGATGACCTACTGACTGTAGGTTGCTCCATCCTCACCATCGGACAATACTTGCAACCCACCCACAAGCACTATCCAGTGCAGGAGTATGTCACTCCACAACAATTTGCAGCATACAAAGCAACCGCACTCGCTAAAGGGTTCAAGATGGTAGAGAGTGGACCATTGGTACGATCCTCTTATTATGCCGAACGAGCGTTAAATAAAAAGATATGAAGACTGCCTTATATTTGATACCAGTATTACTGGGTGATACTTCCGTAGATAGGGTATTGCCATCCTACAATCAACAAGTGATTATGGGTATCCGCCACTTTATCGTGGAAGATGTGCGCTCGGCACGCCGTTTCTTGAAACTCGTGAATAAGGATATCAATATAGACGAGTTGCAGTTCTACCCATTGAATAAGCATACATCTCCACAAGATATCAGCGGATATCTGAAACCTTTGGAAGAGGGAAATCCAATGGGGGTAATATCAGAGGCTGGTTGTCCTGCTGTAGCAGATCCAGGTGCTGATGTGGTGGCGATAGCACAACGCAAAAACCTGCCTGTAGTGCCGCTGATTGGTCCTTCGAGCATCATCCTGAGTGTAATGGCATCAGGGTTCAACGGGCAGAGTTTTGCCTTCAACGGGTATCTTCCTATCGAGCCTTCTGAACGAGCTAAGAAGTTGAAAATCTTAGAACAGCGTGCAGCCATAGAACATCAGACGCAAATCTTTATTGAGACACCCTATCGCAATAATAAGATGGTAGAGGACATCTTGAAGAGTTGCCGTCCGCAGACTAAGCTTTGTATTGCAGCCAATATCACTTGTGAGGATGAGTATATCCGAACCAAGACACTGAAGGAATGGAAAGGAAAGGTGCCAGACTTGAGCAAGATACCTTGCATATTCTTGTTATACGTTTAAGAATTATTTGACAAATGAAGAAGCTTGTAATATTTGACCTCGATGGTACATTGATTAACACCATTGCCGACTTGGGCGCTTGCACCAACTACGCCTTGCAGCGCCTGGGCTATCCTACTCACGACATAGAGAGTTACAAGCTCAGAGTAGGCAATGGCATCAACAATCTGTTTCGTCGTGCTTTGCCTGAGGGCGAGAAGACCGACGAAAATGTGCTACGTGTAAGGCGCGAGTTCATTCCTTATTACAATGTTCACAATACAGACCTCAGTCGCCCCTACCCTGGTATGTCTGAACTGTTAGACGAGTTGCAGACACAAGGTATCTTGATGGCAGTGGCAAGCAACAAATACCAAGAAGCTACCATGAAGATTATTACAGAACTATTTCCAAATATAAGATTTTCAGTAATATTAGGACAACGCGAAGGCGTCAGCATCAAGCCCGACCCGCAAATAGTATATGACATCTTGAAGGTGACAGGTATTAAGAAGGAAGATGTGTTTTACGTAGGCGACTCTGGCGTAGATATGCAGACGGGTCTTAATGCGGGTGTGGAGACCTGTGGAGTGACGTGGGGCTTCCGCTCTCGTAAAGAGCTAGAGTCATTTCATCCACAACACATCGTGGACAATACAAAAGAGCTAAGATATTTAATAATGAAATAATTAACTAAATAATACCATGAAATTAAGAAGAATCATAATGGCATTGTCGCTCACTGTAATGGCGACATTCGCATGGGCACAAGATGCCAATTTCCCCCGTTTGCAGAATAATGGAAAGGGCACGCAACTGATTATCGATGGACAACCTTTCCTGATGTTGGGAGGTGAATTGCACAACTCCACTGCTGGCAGTGCTCATTACATTGCTCCTGTTTGGAAACAGATGGCGGACAAAAACTTGAACACTGTCATCGCTACTGTATCATGGGAGTTGTTTGAACCCGTTGAGGGACAATATGAATATAAGTTAGTAGATAGTATCATCGAGGGTGCTCGCAAGGAAAACCTCAAACTGGTGCTTATCTGGTTTGCTTCTTGGAAGAACACTGAATCTACCTACGCCCCTGAATGGGTAAAGAAAGACAGCAAGCGTTTCCCTCGTTCCAAGACCAGCGAGGGTGAAACACTCAACATGCTCTCGCCTATGGGTGAGAACACCATGCGCGCCGATGCTAAGGCGTATGCTGCCCTGATGCGCCACATCAAGGAGGTAGATAGCAAAGACCACACCGTGGTAATGATGCAGGTGGAGAACGAACTGGGTATGTTCAACATGCGCAAGTTTGGCAGTGCCAAGGGCAACGACAGTCAGCGAGACTATAGCGAAGCAGCCAACAAGGCTTTCAAGGGCCAGGTACCTGCCGAACTAATCGCCTATCTGAAAGCACATAAGAACGAACTGCATCCTCAGTTGCAGAAGGTGTGGAAAGAGAATGGTTACAAGGAAAAAGGCACCTGGGAAGAGGTATTTGGCAAAGGCCAACCCAAGCCTGATTTTGAACGTGGTTCTACTGAATGGCAGACCACCTTCCCCTACTATACCGAGGAGTTGTTCAGTGCCTGGATCTATGCCAAATATGTGGGTGAGGTCACTCGTCAAGGTAAAGCCGAATATCCCATCCCCATGTATGTCAATGCCTGGATGAAGCAGGAAACAGGTGCCGAGCCTGGCAAATATCCTTCTGGTGCCCCCTTTGCCCATCTGTTTGATGTTTGGCGTGCTGCCGCTCCTGCGGTAGATCTGTATGCACCAGATATCTATATCGTTGATCACTTCGACTGGGTAGCACAACAATATAAATTCTCTGGCAATCCGCTGTTCATCCCCGAAACTACCGTTGACCCCAGTGCAGCTGCTCGTGCCTTCTATGCTTATGGCAAGTACGATGCACTGTGCTATTCTCCTTTTGGTATCGATGGCAATTGGTACTTCAACAATGCCGCTGCAGGCGACAACTCCATCGAGCTGGCATACGGCGCTTTAAAGCACATTATGCCTGACATTTTAAAATACCAATACACCGATAAGATGGATGGTTTGTTTATTCACAAAGGTAAAGCTACCGACAAGGTGGATATGGGTAAATACACAATCTCTATCATGCGTTCGTCTACCCAAGGCGCTGAAAATCTTTTTGGTATGACAATGGAAGAAGTAAAACAATCGGATGTAGCTGCTGGCTTGTTGATCATCCAGACTGGCGAGGATGAGTTCCTTATCGCTGGTGGGATTGGTGGTTTGTCAGTGGTCATCAGCAAGAGCCCCCAAAGCAAAGCAGAGCATATCTCCTACGCGTCAGTAGATAAGATTACCTATGATGCCCAAGGCAACGAACTGCGTCATCGTCTCAACGGCGACGAAACCAGCTTCAGCGTGGCCACCATTCCTGTAGGACAGGTTGGCATCTTCCGCATCAAGATGTTTGAATATTGATTGCAATAGCTACTATTACCAAGGGGAAAGTTAGCTATCACCAAAGGGAAAGTTTACTACCACTGGTCGCAGTATCTCCCACGGGTCGTCGCAGTATCTTCTATAGGGGTATAGGAGATACTGCGATGAGTGATAACAGATACTGCGTCGGGTGATAGCAGATACTGCAACAACCCATAGGAATGCCTGCTTTCTAGAATGTTAGAAAGTAACCACTTTGGGAGCTTCAGTAAAGGAGTAGAATGTGGCAGTGGCATTGGTGACATACAGTACTGCCATATTGCCATCGTCGGCCTTGTACATGGATTTCAATTCTGGGTTCAGCTCGAGGAACTGCTCCTTCACTGCCAGTGTGTCATCATTTACCAACTTACCAGCCAGACGCATCCACTCGGCACCATTGGCCTTCATGGCACAAACCTCAAACTTGGCATCAGCTTCCAACTGTTTGAATACATTCTTCACTTTACCCGTCATGAGATACAGACGGTCATTAATAATTTCTACTGCGCCGAAGGGGCGTACACGAGGCTGATCTCCCTCACAAGTAGCAAGGTAGAAAGCACCACACTCTTTCAAATAAGCTAAAACTTCATTCATAATCTTTATTATTAAAATATTGTAATAATCTGTGATAGATAGGATGTTGATTAAGCAACTGGGAAACACCCGTGAGGAAGAGCTGCTTGCGGGCACGCGTCAATGCTACATTGAGCTTGCGATCTATCAGGTGTCCGTTCTCTTCAGTGAGGTTGCTGAGCTGATCCAGCTGCCAAGGGCGGTTGACACAACAACTATAGATGATGATATCGCGCTCGCTTCCCTGGTAACGCTCAACGGTATCGATGGTGATATTGTTTAATGCAGGGATGGAGAGCTTGGCGAGTTCACTTCTTATCAAAGCTATCTGGCTGCGATAAGGGGTAATGATTCCTAAAGTATACTGGGAATCAAAATCTTGCGTCTGTTTGAAAATAGTAGCAGCAATTTGAGCTGCAATAACTGCTTCGCTATGGTTAACCTTATGGGAGGACTGAGGAAGCTCAGGCTCTGAGGGGATGAACTGTGTACGTTGCGCCATCTCTTCTAACTGATGGGGCAAGCCCACTGGCTGCAACTTACCCTCATAGAAAGCATCATTGGCAAACTTTGCCACATCGGGATGCATGCGGCCTTGCTTGCTCAACATATCGACTAATAATGAAGAATGGAGAATGGAGAATGGAGAATGATGCCCTGCGAATAAAGGCATAGAACCCGAGTTCAAGGCTCTGTACAGGCGTTCAAAGAGGGAATCTTTGAAGTTAGTGAGCCCAATGGCACGAAGCAAAGGACTCTTGACCTCAGAAGCGGATGATGGCTGCAGTACCACTGCCGGTAACTGTTTATGGTCGCCAATCATAATGAACTTGTCAATAGCATCATTACCTTTGGCATCTTTCATGCAGAGCAAGCCCAACAGTTGTGGTTCCAGAATCTGCGTAGCCTCATCAATAAGAGCAACATCAAAATGCTTGATATTGAATAAAGAGGTACGGGCAGACAGAGTAGATACCGTAGCTACAAAAATGTTGCAACGCTCCAATAATTGCACCACCTCACGGCGATTGGTACAGGAAGTTACCTGTTGTTCCAGCAGATACGGACGATAGGGCTCAGCACAAGCAGCTGCTGAGCCAATACGGATATAATCCACGTTCAACTTGCCCAGCATCTTGCAAATCTCATCCACTGCCCTATTGGTATAACTTAATAAAAGTATCTGGTTGCCTCGCTGATGGAAGGCTGCCACCATGCTACGCAGTGCCATCGAAGTCTTGCCTGTACCAGGAGGACCTACCAAAAGAAAATAATCTCTAGCAGCTAATGCCTTTTGGGTAATTCGATCAAAGTCATCTATGGTATTGGCGATAGCCTTGACGTAGCGAGCATCATACTGCGGTGGACGTTGCCCCAACAACAGGTCTCGACGTTGTTGTGAGGCTTGTAGGAAAAGCGCCAAGCCTTGGTACATAGAGCGGAAAGTGGTATCCATGAAATCATGCTCAAAGGCATAGAGACTATCAACTGGCAACACCCTCTCATTGCGTTGCGGTTCACGGAGGACTATCTTCCAGGTACCATCGGGACATATTTCTTCAATCGAGCCTTTAAACAGGAGCTGATTGGTGACATTGGCATCGGGTGTATCACGACGGTAAAGAACAATGGCGTCACCCTCCCTAAAATTAGGCCGAGCTATATTTGCAGATGATACACCTTCTTTTAATATCAAGTAAGGGTTGGTAATAATATCGGCATGGTTGTCGAGGAGATGAAGGTCAGTTACTATTTCACCGGTATCCAATTTCTCCTCGAATGTGTCAAGCCATTGTGTCGCCTGCCCTTTACGTCCCTCATAATCAGAAGCGCCGGCTGTTTTAGCAGTATAAAGTTCACGGGTAATGAAATTATAAAGTGTATAGAAGTAGCTGCGTTCTAATGCCGTAAGTCGTTGCAAGCTATGCTGGAAGGCTACAATCTGTGGTTCTTGATATTGAGTCCATAACTTACTACTTAGTCGTTGTTCGTTGAGTGTTGATGGATTGATTTGAGCAAGCACTTCAGCAGTATAATCTTCATCACCATGTGCCTGTACCTGATAATCCATCGCCACAATAAGGTTGCGCAGATTGATGATTCGATGTACCATCGTCCAGGAAGGAGTAGCGGGATAAAGCAGAGGGTATCGCGTATAGAACAGGTAAGCCTTGCTCTGACGATGATCGATGCCCATCGTATATTCCAGCATGGCTTGATATAGCAGCATCTGTACCAGGTTGTTTTCGCGAGGCAAGACATGTCCTGGCATGGTGAACTCATCGGCTTTGCCCGACTTCATCTCTATAAACGCATGCATGTCGCGCTGCATATAGTCGAGACGGCCTTGTATACCCAACGCCTCACAGATGTAAGAAGGCTCCAGCACGGCATCTGCCTTGTTTAGTTGATAACCAGGCTCACAAAAGGTTACATCAACCGTTTGCTGGATGTTTCGAAAGTGTTGCTGACAAGCTTGGGCAAGTTCACGCTCCTTAGCAGCATCTTGCAAGTCAGTACAAGCAGAGATGCTGACGGGATGCTGACGAAAAGCCTTCATCATACTTTCTTTATAATCAGGAGCATCATCGTTGATCCATTCGTCAAGGAAAGTATTGGCTATATTACCCAAGATCAGAGGAATGGTATTCTCTGATGGAGTAAGTCTGGAAAGGAGATAATTAGCAGGATGGGCGCCATAGTTCTTGTAGCACTCAGCCAAGGAACTCGCATCTACCAAATAATCGGGTTCCAGAACGATAAATTGGGGAATAAGGGCACCCGTCTCATCGGTGCTAACATCCAAGAAATTGAGCTGGGCTTGTGGCCACAATAAATCAATAGTATTATTGAACTCGGCATTGACACCTACAACTGCATAACGCACTTTCAGTGGCTGTTCTGCAACTAGTTCGTCAGACTGCACATATAAGAATTGTTCGTCTTTGTGCAGGAATGTCACCCTGATGCGTTTCATTGGTTGAAACGTCCGTAATCATAACGGATGCCACTGACATCTATGCCAGATTTAGCAGCGGCTTTGGCTGCTTCTTCAGCTGCCGCCTTAGCAGCTTCTTCGGCTGCTTTAGCTGTTTCCTCTGCTATGCGTGCAGCTTCCTGAGCAGCTTTAACAGCTTGCTCGGCTGCCTTACGCGCATTCTCGGCTGCCATTCGAGCCTGCTCGACAATACTATTGGCAGATGTTGGAATATCAGGAGTAGATGTAGATGGGATAGCAGTTGGCATCGCCTCTGGATCATCGTAGTATGGCGTTTGTAATGCCTCTGGCTGATTGACCACTTCCTCCATATAAGGGTTCTCCAATGGGGTTTCCGTCGCAGGGAGGTCCTCAACTAGAGTTTCCTTAGGTGCAACTTCAGCAGAAGCCTTTTCCGTAGCTGGTTCAACTGGGTTTTCCATTGTTGGAGTTTTAGCAGTAGCTTCATCTAAAGAGGTTTCAGCTGTTGCTTCACCTGAAGCGTCTGCAGGTGTATTGTTAGTCGTTTCCTTCTCTTCTTGTGGCAATTCCTCGGCCTTCTGTTGTTCTGCATCAGCAGGTTGTTCCTCGGCTTTTTGTTCTTCTAAAGAAGGTTCGTCGACATCTACCTCTGGACCTTCCTCCCAGTAGATCTGATCGTCAATGATAACCATGCGAGGTTCACGCTTCTTCTTCACCACCGTTGCTTCCTTAGCTTCGGCCAAAGCATCCTTAACAGAAGGATCTGTGTTGGCAGTCAGTTCCTTGACAGTATCATCGGCAGCATCTGCCGATTCAGCAACGGCACCTCCAGCCACACCTGCAGCTGCCGCCTTGTCAATGCGCTCTTGCAGGGCCTTATTTTTGGCTTCAATCTTGGCTTGCTGAGCTGCCTCACGCTGCAGACGGAATGTTTCTTTGATATCCCTATCCTCCGGTTTTACCTCCTTCGCCTCAGCAGCAGGAGCATCAGGGTCGCCACCACCATCGGGTTTCTTTTCCAAGGCAGGCTTTGGACCATCAGGCTTATTATCATCTTTTACCTTCTTAGCGGCTTCCTCTTCTTCATCCTTACTCTCTTTAATCATAAAGATACTCAGTTCGTAGAGGGCATAGAGCGGCAAAGCTACAGCAGTCAGCGTAAACGGGTCGCCTGTAGGTGTAATAATGGCAGCTGCTATAACAATCACAACGATAGCATGACGTCGATACTCTCGCAAGGTACTACGTGTCAGCAAGCCAAAGAGTGAGAGCAACCACGTTACCAAAGGCAACTCGAAAGCAATACCCATGGCCAGTATCAACATCATGAAATTGTCAATATAAGAGTTCAGCGAAATGAGTGTTTCGATATTATCACTCAAGTCGTAGGTAGAGAGAAAGCGCAAAGCCAGTGGATAGACCATGAAATAACCCACAGCCATGCCGACATAGAACATGATGTTGCCTAATAGCAGCGCCTTTCGTACGCCAGCTGCCTCGTTAGGATAGAGAGCAGGACGGATAAAAAGCCAGATTTCCCAGAAGATGTAGGGAACGAGGATAACGATAGAAAGCACGAATGATGTGGTGAGATGCACAAAGAAAGGTGCAGCTAAGTTGATATTCTGCAGTTTGATGTCAAACCGCTGGGTAAAGAAGTCACCCGTCAGGTTGAACATCTCACCTATCTTTCGTAAGAATCCATAGAAGACAAAGTTGTCGTGGCACGGCCCCATAATGACAGGGTCGAAAATGTATGGCATGGCGATAAAGAAACCTATCGCCAACAAAAACCACAAACCCACAATACGGGCCAATGCCCATCGTAACACATCAAGGTGTTCCCAAAACGTCAATTCTCTGTCTTCCATCTTCTTAATTGACAATTGATAATTGAAAATTGATAATTAGCCATGCGAACATAGCCAACATATCAACTATCTATCATCAATGCTAAAACATTAATCCTTCTTAGTTTCCTTGTCTTCCAGTTCTTTGGTAGCGTCGCTAATTTCACTCTTAGCCTCATTGACGCCATCCTTGAAGCTCTTAACGCCCTTGCCAAGACCCTTCATCAGTTCTGGAATCTTCTTGCCACCAAACAACAACAGGATGATCAATGCGATAATGATCCACTCAGAGCCCGAAGGCATAAACATTAACAGTAAGTTTTCCATAATTCTATTGTTTTTAAATTGTTAATAATTTCATTAATCTTGATAATATATTCGTTTTACACGATTGCTCACGCTGGTAAGCACCTCGTATGGGATGGTACCTAAAGCATCGCTCAGCACAGTGACAGGTAAGTTGTCGCCAAAAATCTCTACCTTGTCACCTTCCTTGCAATCGATATCTGTAACATCAATCATACACACATCCATACAGATATTGCCCACATAAAGTGCTTTCTGACCATTCACCAAACAATAGCAGTTGCCGTTACCCAACTTGCGGTTCAAACCATCGGCATAACCGATAGGTATGGCGGCAATGCGGGACGGACGGTTGAGATGTCCCTTACGACTATAGCCCACCGTCTCATCAGCCGGTACATCGTGCGTCTGCAAGATGGTGGTTTTAAGGGTACATACATTGTGCATCACGGCATTGGTAATAGGGTTAATACCATACAATCCCAAGCCCAAACGCACCATATCCAACTGGATACTGGGGAAACGCTCGATGCCAGCCGAATTGCATATATGTCGCAATATTTTATGTGGGAAAGCAGCCTGCAACTCATTGGACGCCTTTAGGAAGGTGTTCATCTGACGGCAAGTAAAAGCATCAAACTGCTCTGAGTCACTACCCACAAAGTGGGAGAATACCGAACGAACTATCAGTGCATTCTGCTTCTTTAGTCGATCGATTAATGCAGGTATATCGGATGGATCAAATCCTAAACGATGCATACCTGTATCCAATTTGATATGTATTGGGAAGTTAGTGATACCTTCCTTTTCTGCAGCATTTATCAAGGCTTCCAGCCAATGGAAGCTATACACCTCAGGTTCCAGCTTGTAGTCAAACATTGTCTTGAAAGCTGTCATTTCGGGGTTCATAATGAGAATACTGGCATGGATACCAGCCTTACGGAGTTCTGCACCCTCATCGGCCACAGCCACTGCCAAATAATCCACCCTATGATCCTGCAAGGTGCGAGCCACCTCGATAGCACCAGCACCATAGGCTGATGCTTTGACCATACACACCATCTTGGTGGTAGGTTTTAGCAAACTGCGATAATAGTTGAGGTTAGCCACCAAGGCACTGAGATTGACCTCTAAGATGGTTTCGTGTACCTTCTTCTCAATAGCTTCCGTCAGTTCATCAAAGCCAAATTTACGGGCACCCTTGATGAGAATAATCTCATGATCCAACCTCAGCTTACGTTGGTTGATAGCTTCTAACAAATCGTTGGTAGAAGTAAAAAACGCACTCTCAATGGGAAACTCGTCGGCACAGGAGGTAATCTCCTCACCTACTCCAATGATACGTTGTATGCCTTTGCTATTAAGCAATTGTGCCACCTGACGATAGAGGATGCGAGCTTTCTGACCCGTTTCCAAAATATCACTCAGTATCAATGTCCGTTTCAATTGCTTATCCTGTGAGCGGCGATACAAGAAATCCAAAGCCAGTTCCAAGGAAGTGAGATCGGAGTTGTAGCTGTCATTGATAAGCAGACAGTTATTTTGACCCTCTTTCACCTCTAATCGCATGGCTATTGGTTCCAAGTGTGCCATACGTTCAGTCACCTGTTCTGGTGGGATCATCAAATAGCAACAAACGCCTAAGCAGTGTAGGCAGTTTTCTATAGAGGCATCATCGATGAAAGGCAATGTAAACTGATTCACCATATCGAGGTAACGATAAGTGATTTGCGTACTATCCTCACCTTTTTCCACTTTACTAATATATAAAGGACGGTCAGCATCCTTACGGCTCCATGCCATCGAACGGGTAGCAAGCAAAGAATTGCTCACGCAATTATTGATGAAATCATCATCGCCGTTATAGACAACTACGTCAGCGTCTCTAAAAAGAGTCAACTTCTCCATACACTTCACCTGACGAGAGAAGAAATTCTCCTGATGTGCCCCTCCTATATTGGTAAGGACACCGATGGTGGGTTGTATGATGTCGCGCAAAGCCTCCATTTCACCAGGCTGGGAAATGCCTGCCTCGAAGATAGCCAGTTCGGTACCTTCGTGAAGTTGCCATACAGAAAGTGGTACGCCAATCTGGGAGTTATAGCTGCGTGGAGAACGCACCACTACCTTGCCAGGGCTCAACAACTGATGCAACCATTCCTTTACAACAGTCTTGCCATTACTACCTGTTACGCCAATTACAGGGATATCGTATTGCTTTCTGATGCTTTGTGCCAACTTTTGTAAGGCTCTGAGCGTATCAGGTACCAATAAGATATTGGTATCTTGAAGGTTGAGGGCCTCCACCTCACCATAATCGGAGCGAGCAACCACGAAGTTGCGAACGCCACGCTGGTATAATTCATTGATATAGTGAGCGCCACTGTTGCGCTTTGTCGTCAAGGCAAAGAACAGGGTTGCCTCAGGAAAACTGAGGGAGCGGCTGTCGGTCAACAGCCAATCAATGGTAGCAGGGGTATCACCTACCCTATATGCTGCCATCTCTAACGCAATCTGTTCAATTTGGTAAGACATGATTCTTTTTCTTTATCGAAGTCAAAGTAAGGATATTTTTCTGAAAGTGTTTCTATTTTTAACACTATTTGTTGTAAAAAGCGCACATATTCTTCTGAATCGGGATGCAAAGGGCGATGTTCCATCATATTTTTAATTTCTTTAACACTTTTCATCGTCATCAAGGTGTCTTTGCTGAAACACGCCTCTGAGAAACGTTGCCAAATAAGATCTATTGCCAAGCTGGAGGGGTGAATCAGATCGTCAGCATAGAAACGATAATCACGTAACTCATCCATCAGCAGTTCATAAGCAGGAAAATACAGTACCTTATCTGGGAACAGTCGTTTAAGTTCATCTATCGCCAACAATAGGGCGGCTTTACTCAGTTGGTTTTCATGTAATCCATCACGAATATGACGGATAGGACTGACGGTAAATAACACCCTCATGGTAGGATTCACCTGCCAAATGGCTTGCAGCAAAGCTTTATATTCATCAATTATCTCGTCAACCGTCAACCGCCTTCTACTAAAAAGATTATCAGGCAACTTATGACAGTTAGCTACCACTTTTCCCGTCTCTTTCCATTCATAGACGTAAGCAGAACCAAAAGTAATAAAAAGGCAAGTAACCTGTTTCAGCACACCGTGACATGCATCGAGCGAATGTTGAATGTTTTGCATCAGTCCTTCTTTTGTGGGAGCAGAGAAATATCCGTGGAAAGAGAGGCTGTGCCAACACCCCTCGTGGAAGATGAAGTCATCCCCTTGGGGGAATCTATTATCCAGTAACATGCGGAGGGAGGAAGCGATGCTCATGGGGTTATATAACACCCCAAAAGGATTAAGTTGGCAACGCAACTTGGTCTCTTGCAAGCGTTGACCTATCTCTGTTGCAAAGCATGAGCCCATGAGCAGCAGGACGTCATTATAGTCCAACTGTGGGGTTATTTTACCTGCATCAACACTTGTAAAGAGATTCATATTGATATTTTTTCTTTATCTTCGTGCAAAGATAACGTTTATTTATGTATTTTTGCAAGCAAAGTTATGTAAAGTCGAGTGCAGAATAAAATAAACCCGTTTTTTGCCGAGACGGAGTAACTTATCAAAAGTGGTAAAATATGAATGAAGAACAATCAACATATAACCTACTTGAACAAATTAACGACCCAGAAGACCTTCGGAAAATCCCTGTAAAACTGCTTCCACAGGTTTGCAAGGAACTGAGGAACGACATCATCAAGGAGGTTTCTCACCACCCAGGACACTTTGGTTCAAGTTTGGGCACTGTAGAACTGACTGTAGCCTTACATTATGTATTCCATACACCAAAAGACCTAATAGTCTGGGATGTGGGGCATCAGGCTTATGGACACAAGATTCTTACAGGCAGACGCGAGGCTTTCGCCACCAATCGTCAGTTCAAAGGCATTCGTCCTTTTCCATCTCCGGAAGAAAGTATTTATGATACATTTGCTTGCGGACATGCGTCCAATTCCATTTCTGCAGCTTTAGGGATGGCAGTGGCCGCTCAACTAAAAGGTGAAAAGGACAAGCATGTGGTAGCTGTAATTGGCGACGGCAGCATGAGTGGCGGATTGGCTTTTGAAGGCCTTAACAACGCGTCCTCCATGCCCAATGACTTGCTGATTATCCTTAACGACAATAATATGTCGATTGATAACAGTGTGGGGGGGATGAAGCATTATCTGCTAAACCTAACCACCACTACCAGTTACAACCAACTACGTTTTACCGCTGCAAAAGCTTTGGAAAAGTTAGGACTACTCGATGACGAACGCCGGAAGATGCTCATCCGCCTGGGCAATAGCCTCAAATCCTTCGCCGCCAATCAGCAGAATGTTTTCGAGGGTATGAACATTCGCTATTTCGGTCCTGTTGATGGTCATAACGTCGAGGAAATCATAAGAGTGCTGAACAACATCAAGGACATGAAAGGGCCCAAGTTGCTGCACCTGCACACCAAGAAAGGCAAAGGTTTCAAGCCTGCAGAGGAAGATCCTGCATTCTGGCATGCCACCAATAAATTTAACCCTGAAACGGGCGAACGCATCCCCGAAGACACAAGCAACTTGCCACCAAAATACCAAGACGTTTTTGGCGAGACATTAGTAGAGTTGGCCAGGCAGAACGAAAAAATAGTTGGCATCACCCCAGCTATGTTGCAAGGCACCAGTTTAAATAAATTGATGGAAGTATTTCCTGAACGTACCTTCGATGTAGGTATTGCCGAAGGACATGCCGTTACTTTCAGCGGAGGCTTAGCTAAAGAAGGCATGCAGCCTTTTTGTGCTATCTATTCTTCGTTCCTGCAACGAGCATACGATCATATCATTCACGATGTGGCTTTCTTGAAGTTACCTGTGGTTTTCTGTATCGACAGGGCTGGCATTGTTGGTGAAGACGGTCCTACGCATCACGGTATGCTCGACATGGTGGCTTTGCGCCCTATCCCCAACCTGACCATTGCCTCACCTATGAACGAGGTGGAACTGCGTCACCTGATGTACACAGCTCAACTGCCCAACAAGGGAGCGTTTGCTATTCGCTATCCTAGGGGACGAGGCGTGACTACCGACTGGCATCAACCCATGAAAGAGTTACCTGTCGGCAAAGGCAGAATGTTGAAAGATGGCGATGACATTGCTGTCATTACCATCGGTCCTATTGGCTATACGGCAGCTGATGCTATAGCTAAGGCTGAGAAGGATAAGGGGTTGAGCATCGCTCACTACGATCTAAGATTCCTCAAGCCAATAGACACTGAGATGCTAGATGAAATAGGTAAGAAATTCCATCGAATTGTTACCGTAGAAGATGGTATTTGTAATGGAGGTATGGGAAGTGCCGTGCTGGAATTTATGGCCAACCAAGGCTATACGCCTTCAGTGAAACGCATTGGCATACCCGACTCGTTTATTGAGCATGGTTCACCCGAGGAACTTTATCATCTATGCGGAATGGATGAGGAGGGTATTTACAAAACATTGATGAGTATATGAAAATCATTATAGCAGGAGCAGGGGCAGTAGGCACTCATTTAGCCAAACTGCTATCACGTGAGAAACAAGACATCTACTTGATGGACGAGAGCGAAGAAAAGCTCAGCGCCCTGGGCAATAATTTTGACCTGATGACTGTGGTGGCCTCCCCTATATCTATTCAGTCCTTAAAAGATGTGGGTGCCTCTGATGCCGACTTGTTTATTGCGGTTACCCCTGACGAAGGGACCAACTCGATGGCCTGTATGTTGGCACGTAGCTTAGGTGCCAAGAAAACGGTGGCTCGTATTGATAAATATGAATATATTGAACCCAAGAACCAAGAGTTTTTCAAGCGCATGGGCATTGGTTCCCTGATTTATCCAGAACACTTGGCTGCAGAAGAAATTGTTTCTTCTATCCGTATGAGCTGGGTGCGTCAATGGTGGGAGTTTAGCGACGGTGCCCTGATTCTCGTGGGTGCCAAAATGCGAAAGAAGGCAGAAATACTTAACATACCGCTGAAAGAGTTGGGCGCTACCGACTTGCCTTATCATGTGGTGGCTATCAAACGTGGCAATGAAACTATCATACCAGGTGGTAACGACGAAATTAAACTTTATGATATCGTCTATTTCACCACTACCAGAAAATATGTTTCATACGTGCGTAAGGTGGCAGGGAAAGAAGACTATCCCGATGTGCGTACTGTAATGATTATGGGTGGCAGTCGTATCGCTATCCGCACAGCTATGTATGCTCCTGACTATATGCAAGTGAAGATTATTGAGCAAAATCCAGACCGTTGCCATTATCTCACCACAATGTTGAGTGAGAAAACAATGATTATAAATGGTGATGGGCGCGACTTAGACTTACTGAGACAAGAAGGACTGCAGAACACCGATTCATTTGTGGCACTGACGGGTAACAGCGAAACCAATATTCTGGCATGTTTGGCTGCTAAACGTATGGGTGTGGAAAAGACAGTAGCTGAAGTTGAGAATATCGACTATATCAGTATGGCAGAAAGCCTTGACATTGGTACTGTCATCAACAAGAAGCTAATAGCCGCCTCTCATATCTATCAAATGATGCTGGATGCCGACGTAAGCAATGTGAAGTGTCTGACTTTTGCCGATGCTGATGTGGCAGAGTTTACCGTTAAAGAAGATGCGCGTGCTACAAAATTAATGGTAAAAGATCTTGGTCTGCCTCGAGGAGCTACCATCGGTGGTATGGTACGTAATGGTGAAGGTATTTTGGTAAGAGGTAACACACGCATAGAAGCAGGCGACCATGTAATGGTGTTCTGCCTAAAACAAACGATTCAAAAAATCGAGAAGTTTTTTAACTGATGATTAACTTCAAAGCCATCATAAGGGTCATTGGCAATTTGCTGCTATTAGAGACAGTGATGTTGCTGCTATCATCTGCAGTGTCGGCTTATTATCAAGATGATGCTTTAAAAAGCCTGCTCGTTACGGCAAGCCTTACAGGTGCCATTGGTTCGCTTATGTCCTTCCTTTTCCGTAAGAGTCCTAATGTGTTTACCCGTCGCGATGGTTATATTATTGTAACTGCCTCATGGTTAGCCTTTGCCTTGTTTGGCATGCTTCCTTTTTATTTAGAAGGACATATCCCATCAATTACTAATGCTTTCTTTGAAGCGATGTCTGGCATTACCAGTACGGGTGCCACCATTCTTGAAGACATTGACAGCATGCCTCACGGACTGCTATTCTGGCGTAGCATCACCCAGTGGTTTGGCGGATTAGGTATCATCATCTTTACCATAGCTCTATTGCCTTTTTTAGGCGTAAGTGGTCTGCAGATGTTCGCTGCCGAAGTGAGTGGTCCTACTCACAACAAGGTAACCCCTCGCATCGGCATCACAGCTCGTTGGATTTGGAGTATTTATATCGGTATCACGGCGTTACTCTTTATCCTGCTATGGTTAGGAGGCATGGGAGGCTTCGACAGCATTTGTCATGCATTCACAGCCACAGGAACGGGTGGCTTCTCTACTCATCAGGAGAGTATCGCCTACTACCATTCCACTTACATAGAATATGTGATTATAGCATTTATGTTCATTTCTGGCATGAACTATAGTCTGCTTATTCTCTTTGTGAGTGGTAAGTTTAAAAGGGCACTAAAAGACAGCGAATTGAAATCTTACGCCCTGATTGTAGTTGTTGTTACGTTTTTTATTACTGTTATGTTATGGATAAGTCAGGATATGGAAAGCGAAGATGCGTTCAGACATGCCCTCTTCCAGGTGGTATCTTTGCAAACATCAACAGGTTTCAGCACCACCGATTACATGCTGTGGCCTTCTGGACTATGGGGCATATTATTACTTGTCATGGTGGTTGGAGCTTGTGCCGGTAGCACTTCTGGAGGCATGAAATGTATTCGTGTTTTAGTGCTGTTAAAGGTATTATTAAATGAATTCAAACATATCCTCCACCCCAACGCTGTCCTTCCTATCAGGATTGACAAACAGGTGGCACCACCTTCGTTGCTCAGCACTGTCATGGCCTTCTGCTTCATTTATATCATCATTATTTCCGGTAGTAGTATCTTCCTGTCAGCTATCGGCATAGACTTTATGGAAGCCTTTGGCTGTTCTGTTTCAGCACTGAGCAACATGGGACCTGCCATTGGTAGTTATGGTCCTTCAAGCACATGGAGTAGCATGCCTGATGCCGGCAAATGGCTCATGAGTTTTTTGATGCTCATCGGACGTTTGGAAATCTTTACCGTTATCCTGCTCTTCACTCCTAATTTCTGGAAACGCAATTAATCATTATTGTTGACGAATTGCATGTATTTTCTACCTTAATCATTACCTAATTATAAAAATAAGTATTATCTTTGTGGGGTAATCAATCTTATTTAAGGCAATGAAAAATACTATCATTTTGGCAGGTTTCATGGCAATGGCTTTGAATGCCTGCAATTCACAAGGAGAAACAGCAACAGGATTGACACAGTCAGGGTTAGACCCACAAAAATTTGAAGCAAACGTTGACGGGCTACAGACACACTTATACACGCTTACCAACAAGAACAACATGGAAGTGTGCATCACCAATTTTGGCGGTCGTATCGTGTCTGTCAACCTTCCTGACAAAGATAGTGTACTTAGAGATGTAGTACTGTCTTTCGACAATATTGAAGACTTTCAGAACAATTCCAGCGATTTTGGTGCCAGCATCGGACGCTATGCCAACCGCATAGCAGGGGCACAGTTTATGTTACTTGACCATACATACTTATTGAATGCCAACGATGGCGATAATTGTTTGCATGGTGGTCCAAAAGGATGGCAATACAAGGTATTCGAAGGCAAACAGATCAGTGATACACAGCTACAACTTACACTCGACTCTCCAGACGGTGACATGAACTTCCCAGGAAACGTCAAAGTACAGGTTACTTTCACGCTGACTGAGGATAATGCCATAGACATTAAGTATAACGCTACTACCGACAAGCCAACTGTTATCAACATGACCAACCACTCATATTTTAACTTGAGCGGTGACCCTACAAAAGACAATTCAGACCATATATTATATGTCAATGCCGACAACTACACACCTGTGAATGCAAAACTGATTCCTTTGGGCAATATTGAAAGTGTAAAGGGTACTCCGATGGATTTCACCACACCTAAGCCCATTGGACAGGATATCAACAAGACCGACTTTGAACAGATAAAGTTGGGTAACGGCTTTGATCACAACTGGGTACTGAATACCAATGGCGACATCACTCAGTTGGCAGCAAAGGCAACTTGTCCTTCAACAGGCATCAGTGTGGAGGTTTATACCAATGAGCCTGGTATACAGGTTTATGCCGGCAATTTCCTGAATGGACGTGTTAAGGGCAAGCATGGCATTGCTTACAATCGTCGCACGGCAGTATGTCTGGAAACACAGCATTTCCCAGATTCACCCAACCAGCCACAGTTCCCAAGTGTGGTGTTGGAACCAGGACAGACTTATAACAGTGAATGTATCTACAAGTTTACGGTTGAATAATTATTTTTTATGGAACTACTCGACTGGATCGTAATAGCAGCGTTCTGCTGCGTATTGGCAGGTATCATCGTTTGGGTACTAAAGAGCAAGCAGAACAATTCTGCTGATTATTTCTTAGGTGGACGAGACGCTACCTGGATTGCCATCGGTGCCTCCATCTTCGCCTCTAACATTGGTTCAGAACACCTGATTGGCTTAGCTGGCACGGGTGCTTCCAGCGGAATGGCAATGGCACATTGGGAGATTCAAGGTTGGATGATCTTGATATTGGGTTGGGTGTTTGTGCCCTTCTATAGCCGCAGTATGGTTTACACCATGCCAGAGTTTTTGGAAAGGCGCTACAATACACAGTCTCGCACCATATTATCAATCATCTCCCTCGTCAGCTATGTATTGACCAAAGTGGCTGTTACCGTATATGCTGGTGGCTTGGTATTCCAACAAGTATTCGGCATAGACACATTGTGGGGCATCGACTTCTTCTGGATAGCAGCCATCGGTCTGGTACTGATTACCGCCATCTATACTGTATTAGGAGGCATGAAATCAGTGCTTTATACCTCTGTCTTGCAAACCCCCATCTTGTTATTGGGTTCCATCATCATCCTGGTTTTAGGCTTGAAAGCCTTAGGTGGATGGGACGAGCTGATGGGCATCTGTAGTGCGGTGACTATCAATGATTATGGTGACCACATGACGAACCTGATACGAGACAACCGAGATCCTGAATATCCATGGTTGGGTGCCTTGATTACCTCTGCCACCATTGGTTTCTGGTACTGGTGTACCGACCAGTTTATCGTGCAGCGTGTACTCTCTGGCAAGAACGAGAAGGAAGCTCGCCGTGGTACCATCTTTGGTGCATACCTGAAGATGCTACCCGTATTTATTTTCTTGATACCAGGTATGATAGCCTATGCCATCAATGTAAAGACAAGTGGTGGTTTCCTGCCCTTGGATGCCAATGGCAACGTATTGAGCGATGCAGCCTTCCCTACTTTGGTTGCCAAACTACTGCCTGCTGGTGTGAAGGGATTGGTGGTTTGTGGCATTCTGGCTGCTCTGATGAGTTCATTGGCTTCCTTATTTAACTCATCCTCCATGTTGTTCACCATCGACTTTTATAAACGCCTCCGTCCACAGACGTCCGAAAAAGCATTGGTACGTATCGGACAGATCGCTACGGTAGTTATCGTATTATTGGGTATCCTATGGATTCCTATCATGCGAAGCATAGGAAATGTGCTCTACAACTATCTGCAAGATGTGCAATCCGTACTGGCTCCTGGCATTGCTGCCGCTTTCTTGTTGGGCATCACTTGGAAGCGAGCCTCTGCCAAAGGTGGCATGTGGGGTCTCATCAGTGGCATCATCATCGGTTTGACACGTCTCGGAGCCAAGGTGTATTACTCCAATGTGGCAGATGCTTCGCAGACTTGGTTCAAGAGCATATTCTACGATTTCAATTGGTTATTCTTCAGTGGCTGCATGTTGGTATTCTGCCTATTGGTAGTCATTGTAGTAAGTATGTGTACCGAAAAGCCTGACGAGAAAAAGATTCAAGGACTGGTATTCGGAACCGCTACCCCTGAGCAGAAAGCTGCTTCAAGGGCAAGCTGGAACTATTGGGATGTTTTCCATACGGTTATCATCCTCTCATTGACTATTGCTTTCTATATTTATTTCTGGTAATTAACACCTCTTATTTATATGGGACAACAATATTACAATGAATACTCCAAATTCCTATTAGTGACCGATTGTGTGGTTTTCTGTTTCAAGGATAACCAACTCCAGGTGCTGCTGGTCAAAAAAGACAGCGAACCCTCTAAAGGTGAATGGAGTCTGCCTACAGAATTCGTTAACGAGAATGAGAGCGTTGACAACACCGTTCGGCGTGCATTGGCTGCCAAAACAGGATTGGAGGATATTTTCATTGAGCAAGTAAAATGTTTCGGTGATTTGAATCGTGACCCATATGCTCGTGTCATCTCTATCATGTACTACGCCCTTATCAATATTCAACTTTATGACGAGAAGCTGAACATGCGAAACGATGCAAAATGGTTCCCTGTCAAAGAGCTGCCTGTCATGATGTACGATCAGAACGAGATGGTGGAAACTGCCATTAGACGCATGAGATACAGGACGATGGAGAAGCCTGTAGGTCTGCGTATGCTTCCTCCTTTATTTACCATCTCCCAACTGCACAAGTTAGTAGAGGCCATTGAGGATAAACTTCGTGACAAGCGAAATTTCCGAAAAGTGGTGGAAGAGGCTTATTATATAGAAAAAACAGACAAGATTGATAAGTCTAGTTCTAAGCGAGGAGCAGCTCTTTATCGGTTTAACCAGCGCCTCTATGAACACTACTTGAAACATAAATTGTAGTATGTTAGAAGATTTAAAACGAAAGGTTTTCAAGGCCAACCTTGATTTGGTGAAACAAGGTTTGGTGCTTTTCACTTGGGGTAATGTCTCTGCCATAGACAGAAACAGCAACTTAGTAGTCATCAAGCCAAGTGGCGTGAGTTATGACACCATGACACCTGATGATATGGTAGTTGTGGATTTGAATGGAAACGTGGTGGAAGGTCTCTTACGTCCTTCGTCAGATACACCTACCCATCTGGTGCTGTATAAGGCTTTTCCCGAAATCGGAGGTGTGGTTCACACCCATTCCACCTATGCCACAGCATGGGCTCAGGCAGGCAAAGACATACCCAACATCGGTACTACACATGCCGACTACTTCCATGATGCCATCCCTTGCACTGCAGATATGACACATGAGGAGGTGGAAGACAATTACGAGTTGGAAACAGGACATGTGATTGTGAAGAGGTTTGAAAGACTTAATCCAGTGCACACTCCAGGTGTACTGGTAAAGAACCATGGTCCCTTTACTTGGGGCAAAGACGCAGAAGAAGCTGTCTATCATGCCGTCGTATTGGAAGAGGTGGCAAAGATGGCAGCTATTGCATTTACCATCAACCCCAACCTTACTATGAGTGAACATCTCATTGAGAAACATTTTAGTAGAAAGCATGGGCCTAATGCCTATTACGGACAGAAATAACAAAATATTAAAAATCATAATACTATGGAAGCATTTAAAGATTTAGAAATTTGGTGGGTAACAGGAGCGCAATTGCTTTATGGTGGTGACGCTGTAGTGGCTGTTGACGGACACTCTAAAGAAATGGTAGCAGGTCTCAACGAAAGCGGCAACATACCAATAAAAATTGTATATAAAGGTACTGCCAACAGCAGTAAAGAGGTGGAAGCTGTAATGAAAGCAGCCAACAACGACACCAAGTGTGTGGGCATCATCACCTGGATGCACACTTTCTCACCTGCCAAGATGTGGATCAAGGGCCTACAACAGTTGCAGAAACCTCTGCTTCATTTCCACACTCAATATAACGCAGAAATTCCTTGGAATACCATCGACATGGACTTCATGAATCTGAACCAAAGTGCCCACGGCGATATTGAATTCGGTCATATCTGCACCCGTATGCGCATAGCTCGCAAGGTGGTTTGCGGCTACTGGAAAGACGAGAATGTCCAGAAACAGATTGCTATTTGGACTCGCGTAGCTGTTGGCGTTGCTGATGCCAAGAATGTTCGTTGCTTGATGTTCGGCATGAATATGAACAACGTAGCTGTTACCGATGGCGACCGTGTAGAATTTGAACAGCGTTTAGGCTATCATGTAGATTACTATCCTGTTAGCTCGTTGATGGAGTATTATAAAAAGGTAAGTGATGCTGAGGCCGAAGCTTTAGTGGATGAGTACAAGCAACTCTACACCATCAAGATTGACGAGAGTGGCGAGGCCGTTTATTGGGAGAAGGTAAAGAACGCTGCCAAAGCTGAGATTGCACTGCGTCGAGTATTGAAGGATGAGGGCGCAACTGCCTTCACTACCAACTTTGATGACCTGGGCGATGCCGATATCAATGCACCCGACTTCTGTGGTTTCGACCAAATACCAGGCCTGGCTTCACAACGCTTGATGCAAGAGGGATATGGCTTTGGTGCCGAGGGCGACTGGAAAACGGCTTGCCTCTATCGCACGCTATGGGTTATCCAACAAGGGATGCCTAAAGGCTGTTCCTTCCTGGAGGACTACACCCTGAATTTCGCAGGCAACCGCAGTTCATGCTTGCAAAGTCACATGCTGGAGATTTGCCCGCTTATTGCATCTGACAAACCCAAACTGGAGGTTCACTTCTTAGGCATTGGTATCCGCAAACAGCAGACTGCCCGCCTGGTATTCACATCCAAGACCGGCAGAGGCATCAAAGCCACCATCATCGACTTGGGCAATCGTTTCCGTCTCATTTCACAGGAAGTGGAATGCATCGAGCCGAAACCTATGCCTAAATTGCCTGTTGCCAGTGCCCTTTGGGTACCACAACCCACATTCGAGATTGGGGCAGGAGCATGGATATTAGCAGGTGGTACCCACCACAGTGCGTTCTCTTACGACATCAACGAGGAATACTGGGAGGACTTCGCCGAAATGATTGGCATTGAGTATGTGAAGATTAACAAGGACACCCAGATCAGTGAGTTCAAACAGACACTGAGGAACAACGAGGTATATTATATGTTGAACAAAGCGTTGAAGTAAAAAATAATTATGCATCCCAAAGAACTAATTTTGGAAGGAAAAGCCATTTTAGGCATCGAACTTGGCTCGACCAGAATCAAGGCGGTGCTTATTGATGAGCAGAACAAGCCCATTGCTCAAGGCAGTCATACATGGGAAAACCAGCTAGAAAACGGACTATGGACCTATAGTGACGAAGCCATCTGGCAAGGGTTACAGGATTGTTATGCCGACTTGCGTCGTGAGGTGGCAGCACAATATGGAATAGAGATTGAAAACCTTGCAGCAATAGGTATCAGTGCCATGATGCATGGCTATCTGCCTTTTGGTGCGCAGGGCAATATGCTGGCGCCTTTCCGTACCTGGCGTAACACCAATACGGGTGAGGCGGCTAAAGCGCTCTCCGAGCTCTTTGTCTATAACATTCCTCTTCGATGGAGCATCTCTCACCTTTATCAGGCTATACTCAACAACGAAGACCATATTAAGGATATCAGTTTTCTTACTACATTGGCTGGCTATATCCATTGGCAACTCACAGGCGAGAAGGTGCTCGGCATTGGTGATGCCTCTGGCATGATTCCCGTTGATCCCGAAACCAAGCAATACCGCCAAGATATGGTGGAGAAGTTCGACCAACTGATAGCCCCCAAGCAATTGGGATGGAAGTTGCTCGATATCCTGCCTGAAATACTGGTGGCTGGCGAGGATGCTGGTTGTCTTACCGAAGCAGGAGCCCTGCGCCTTGACCCTTCTGGTCACCTGAAGAAAGGCATACCATTCTGTCCGCCTGAAGGTGATGCCGGAACAGGTATGGCTGCCACCAATTCCGTGAAACAACGTACAGGCAACGTATCAGCTGGTACTTCGTCATTCTCCATGATAGTGTTAGAAAAAGAACTGTCAAAGCCCTACGAACCTATTGATATTGTTACTACCCCAGATGGTAGTTTAGTGGGTATGGTTCATTGCAACAACTGCACCTCTGAGATCAACGCATGGGCTGGACTATTCAAAGAATACCAGGAATTGTTAGGGTTACCAGTTGATATGGGAGTAGTCTATGAAAAGCTATTCAACAAAGCTATGGAAGGAGATGCCGACTGCGGTGGACTGATGGCCTACAACTATGTATCAGGTGAGCCTGTTACAGGCTTTGCTGAAGGCAGGCCGCTGTTCATGCGCTCTGCTACAGACAAGTTTAACCTGGCTAACTTCATGAGGGCACAACTCTACGCTGCTATTGGTGTTTTAAAAATTGGCAATGATATTTTGTTTAAACAGGAACAAGTAAAAGTAGATCGGATTACTGGCCATGGAGGGTACTTTAAGACAAAAGGAGTCGGTCAACGTATGTTAGCCGCAGCACTGGGTTCACCTATTTCCGTTATGGAGACTGCTGGTGAAGGTGGTGCTTGGGGTATTGCGCTGTTAGCATCTTATATGGTGCATCGTTCTCCTCAACAAACGTTGGCTGATTTCTTAGACACCCAGGTGTTTGCAGAAAATACAGGCATAGAGGTTGCGCCTACGGTCGAAGACATCGAAGGTTTCAATACATATATTGAAAACTATAAACGTGCCTTACCTGTAGAGGAGGCTGCTGTAAAGTTCAAGAATTAAAACAATTGTAACAATTTGGTTTTATGAAAACTAAGTTATTTATATCCATATTATTGTTTTACCTAGGTCAATGGTCTGCAGTTTATGGTCAGACAACCATCACCTTGCACGGTGACCAAGGCACACAAATCATTCCGAAAGAGATTTACGGACAGTTTGCTGAGCACCTTGGCTCCTGCATCTACGGAGGCCTATGGGTAGGTGAAAATTCTGACATTCCCAACACCAACGGTTATCGAACCGATGTACTGAATGCCCTGAAAGCCCTCAAAGTACCCGTGTTGCGTTGGCCTGGTGGCTGTTTTGCCGATGAGTATCACTGGATGGATGGCATCGGACCTAAAGAAAATCGCCCTAAGATGGTGAACAACAATTGGGGCGGTACCATCGAAGACAACAGTTTTGGCACCAACGAGTTTCTGAACCTCTGCGAACTGCTTGGCACAGAGCCCTACATCAGCGGTAACGTGGGCAGTGGCTCGGTAGAAGAGATGGCCAAATGGGTGGAATACATGACCTCAGAGGGCGATTCCCCTATGGCCCGTCTGCGTCGTCAGAATGGTCGCGACCATGCTTGGAAGGTGAAGTATCTTGGTGTAGGCAACGAGAGCTGGGGATGCGGTGGCAGTATGCGTCCGGAATATTATGCAGACGTTTATCGTCGCTATGCTACCTATTGTCGCAACTACGATGGCAACCGCCTGTTCAAGATTGCCAGTGGTGCCAGCGACTACGACTACAACTGGACCAAGGTGTTGATGGAGAACATAGGAAATCGCATGGACGGTATCTCACTGCATTACTACACCGTATTAGGATGGAATGGCAGTAAAGGCTCCGCTACCCAATTCAATGACGACGAGTTTTACTGGACCTTGGGTAAATGCCGTGAGATAGAGGATGTCATCAAGCGTCACATAGCCATAATGGAATTCTACGACCCTAACAAGCGCGTGGCACTGATGCTCGATGAATGGGGCACTTGGTGGGATGTGGAACCCGGTACCAACCCCGGTCACCTGCTCCAACAGAACTCCTTGCGTGATGCTTTCGTGGCATCGCTCACCTTCGACATCTTCCATAAATATACCGACCGTTTGAAGATGGCAAACATCGCTCAGGTGGTGAACGTACTGCAATCGATGATCTTGACCAACGATAAGCAGATGACCCTCACCCCCACCTATCATGTGTTCCGTATGTATAATGTGCACCAAGATGCCACCTACCTGCCGCTTGACATCCAAACAGCTACGAAGAAAGTGGAAGGCAATCGTACTATCCCTATGCTCAGTGGTACAGCTTCACGCGACCAGCAAGGCAGAATACACATCTCTTTGTCGAATGTAGATTTGCAAAATGCACAAGAGGTCAGCATCAGCTTGCAGGGGGTGAACGCCAAGAAAGTGACAGGTGAGATACTTACCTCGGCCAACATCACTGACCACAACACCTTTGACAAACCCAATCAGGTAAAGCCTGTGGCCTTCAATGGCGCCAGCATCAGTGGTAATACACTGAAAGTGAAGCTCCCTGCCAAGTCCATCGTTACCTTGGAACTGCAGTGATGAAAAATAAGAGCAAAATTAATACCTATTTTTTGGCATAAAAAATATGTAAACATATTTTGTTCTACCCACTACTTTTAGTACCTTTGCCAAAAATAACAATATCAGATATGAACGATAAGAGAATAATGAATCTGGCAGCTGATAACATCCGTATCTTGGCTGCATCAATGGTAGAAAAGGCAAAATCAGGTCATCCAGGCGGTGCCATGGGTGGTGCAGACTTTATCAACGTACTCTTCTCAGAGTTTCTCATTGACGATCCTGACGATGGTGCTTGGATGTCACGCGATCGCTTCTACCTGGATCCAGGTCACATGTCACCCATGCTTTATGCCCAGCTTATGCTGAAAGGGCGCTTCACCATGGACGAACTGAAAGAGTTCCGCCAGTGGGGAAGTCCAACACACGGTCATCCAGAGCGCAACCTACAACGTGGCATAGAAAACACTTCTGGTCCGTTAGGTCAGGGACATACTTACGCTGTGGGTGCAGCCATTGCAGCCAAGTTCTTGCAGGCACGTTTTGGTGAAGTGATGAACCACACCATCTATGCCTACATTTCTGATGGTGGCGTGCAAGAAGAAATCTCACAAGGCGCTGGTCGCGTGGCAGGCACACTGGGTTTGGATAACCTGATCATGTTCTACGATGCCAATGACGTTCAACTTTCTACCGAGACAGAAGATGTTACCATAGAAGATACTGCTAAGAAATACGAAGCTTGGGGTTGGAAGGTCATCACCATTGACGGAAATGACGTAGATGCTATCCGCAAGGCCCTGACAGAAGCAAAGGCTGAGCAAAGCCGCCCTACCCTTATTATCGGTCACACCATCATGGGTAAGGGTGCACGCCGTGCCGACAACACCAGCTACGAGGCTTGCTGTGCAACCCATGGTGCTCCGTTAGGTGGCGATGCTTACATCAACACCATCAAGAACCTGGGTGGCGATCCTGCCGATCCATTCAAAGTAGCTCCTGAGGTGGCCGACCTGTATGCTAAACGAAACGCCGAACTCCGCCAGATTGTTGCTGATAAACGTGCTAAACACGCTACTTGGGCTAAGGAGAACCCTGAATTGGCTAAGAAACTCGACTTCTACTTCTCTGGCAAGGCTCCAAAGATTGACTGGATGAAGGTGCAGCAGAAGAAAGACGTGGCTACCCGTAACGCATCAGCTACCGTACTTGGCGTACTGGCAGAGCAAGTAGGCAATATGGTGGTATCATCTGCCGACCTGAGCAACTCGGATAAGACCGACGGTTTCCTGAAGAAGACACATGCTTTCAAGAAAGGCGACTTCAGTGGCGCTTTCTTCCAGGCAGGCGTGGCAGAGCTTACCATGACATGCATCATGATGGGTATGTGGATGCACGGAGGTGTAATACCTGCATGCGCTACGTTCTTCGTATTCTCCGACTATATGAAACCTGCCATTCGCATGGCAGCACTGATGCAGATTCCTATCAAGTTCATCTGGACACACGATGCCTTCCGCGTAGGCGAAGACGGACCAACCCACCAGCCAGTAGAGCAAGAGGCTCAACTGCGACTGATGGAACGCTTGAAGAACCACAGCGGCAAGAACTCCATGTTGGTGCTCCGCCCTGCCGATGCTGACGAAACAACTGTAGCATGGCGCATGGCGATGGAAAACACCGATAGTCCTACGGGCTTGATTTTCTCTCGTCAGAATGTTGATAGCTTACCTGCCAACAACGATTATGAAGAGGCCATGAAGGGTGCTTATATTGTTGCTGGCTCCGATAAGAATCCTGATGTGGTGCTGGTGGCTTCCGGTTCTGAGGTATCTACCCTCATGGCAGCTGCCAAACTGTTACGCATCGACGGCATCAAGGTACGTGTCGTTTCTGCTCCATCAGAGGGCAGGTTCCACGATCAGACTGTGGCTTATCAAGAATCCATCATACCTGCCCGTTTGAAGAAATTCGGCCTTACAGCAGGTCTGCCTGTTACCATAGCTGGATTGGTGGGCAACAATGCCAAGATTTGGGGTATGGAAAGTTTTGGTTTCTCAGCTCCTTATAAAGTGCTTGACGAAAAACTGGGCTTCACTGCCGACAATGTTTATCGTCAGGTAAAGGAAATGATTTTATAAAAATAACTTGAGAAGCGGAGCGAATGCTCCGTTTCTCTTAATAGACTATCAATTATGAAAAAGATTGGACTGTGTTCCGACCATGCAGGCTTTGACATGAAGGAACATGTTAAAGAGTGGTTGAAAGGAAGGGGTATGGACTTCGTGGATTACGGAACCTACACTAGTGAGAGTTGTGACTATCCCGACTTTGCACACAAGTTAGGTCAGGCTATCCAGAACGGTGAGGTGGATGAGGGCATTGCCGTGTGCGGTACTGGCAACGGCATCAGCATGACGCTTAACAAATACCCCAAGGTACGCGCAGGCTTATGCTGGAACCGTGAGGTAGCCCGCTTGGTACGCCAGCACAACAATGCCAACGTATTGGCACTTCCTGGTCGCTTCGTATCACTCTATGATGCCGAGCGCATCCTTGCCGAATACTTCGACAAGGAGTTCGAAGGAGGCAGACATCAGCGTAGAATTGACAAAATTCCAATTCCTGGAACAGTATAAATGAATAAACCCCGCCAGTTGGCGGGGTTTATTTTATCTTGCTACAGCTTCTATCTTATCCATATTACCAAGTTCCATCAACGTCAGAGCCATCCACCTTACTGCATCGTGCGACAGGTCGAAATCAATGTAATCCATTGTATCACCAGGCACATGATAAGGGATACTAACAGTTGAGCCAAAGGCAAACGGAGCTGCCGTTGGAACGCCTTTCACAAAGAAGTTGGCTTCATCAGTGCGCGGACGAGTTACGATTTCATCCCTACCTAACGCCTCTCTGAACGGACGGTTCACACTACGTTCCATCGTTGATTTAAATATGTCGAACAACGAACCATGTTTCCTGGCAATTCTCACCCCCATACCGTAGCCAGCTGCAAGACAGTCGATGTTAATCAGCAGTTTGTGATTCTCCTGTTTCATGATGGGGTGGTTAGCCATATAGTCGCTGCCAATCAATCCAGTCTCTTCTCCACCAAACAAAGTAAATACAATTGTTCTACGAGGTTTGTAGCCAGAGGTAGCCACAGCCTTGGCAGCTCCCATGATGATGATACTGCCTGAAGCATTGTCCTGTGCTCCTGGACAAAGGTAAGGTTGTAATCCAATATGATCAACATGCGCACCAATCGTCACATACTCTGGTGCCAAAGTTGGATCTGTACCACGCAATATACCCACTACATTGCAGCCCTTTCCTTCAGGATGCCATTCGGTGATGGCCTTGATGTCGGCCTTCTTGTTAATGGCAAACGAATTAGGCTTCATGGTCTTAATCATCTCTGCCTTCACTTTCGCATAGTCTTTGCCTGTACCTGAGAAGATATCTCTTGCCACACTGTCGCTCACGTTGCAATACACGAAGTTCTTGTTATAACCAGGATTCGGGTTACCCGCTGTTGAGATATACAGCATACCAGCCGCCCCATGCTTCGTGGCATTGGTCATCTTGAAGTTATGGTACTGATACGGCATCCAAGCCTTCTGCTGGGTCGGATCTTGTCCTTGATAAGGCACATCGCGCTCGCAAACAACGATCTTGCCTTTTACATCCACGCCTTTGTAGGAATCGTAGCCCAGTTCAGGAGCAGTAATGCCAAAGCCCACATACACCAAGTCGAGTTGCTGAAGGAAACCAGTATCCGAAGTACCACCCACCATATAATGGTCTGGATAGTCATATTGTTTCGCAATCCACTGGTCACCCTGCGGCAGATAAAGCGTGAAGTAACCACCCTCCTGTGGCATCACATACGGGTGGTCAAAATTCTGGAAGTAGGTGCCATTGTCACCACCAGGCTCCAGTCCCCACTCCTTGAACAAGTCGGCAGCATACTGTGCAGCTCTAAAGAAACCTATATCACCTGTCAACCTGCCCCTGCACTCCTCAGAGGTAAGGAAAGTCATCCATTCTTGCAGGTCTTTGGTCGAGGTGGCATACATCGCCTTCTGTTGTGGAGTAGGTACTACCTGCTGACCAGGCTGACCTAACGCAAATACTTGTGCCATTAAGGTCACAATGATACCCAAAACTACTTTCTTTCTCATTGTTATAAATATTATTTTTCCTTCATCATGCCAAAAATAATCATTTTTTTATTAATTATATGTATAGGCTATTTCTTTTTTCATACATTTGTAGTGGTAAATCATTCCGAAAGTTTGTGTTTAATCTTTAAATGAATAAAACCATGAAGAAACTATTTGTATTATGCATCTTTGCTATGGCTTGCGGTACAATGTTTGCCCAGCAACAACAGGATGTTCGTAACGACAAGATTGGCGTAGGTATGACTCCAACCATGTCAGAGTATTGGTCACCCCAGCCAAAGGTGGTAACCCCAGGTAACCAAGCAACAGCCAGTGCTCCATCTGATGCTATCATACTGTTCGATGGCACACAGAAATCACTTGACGACAACTGGGTAACCAAAAACATGCGTACTCAAGAAGTCAATCCTGCCAAGTGGATTGTGAAAGATGGTGTTATGACCGTTAATAAAGACATACGTAACGGTGGCGGTGACATCCAGACCAAGCAAGAGTTTGGCAGTTTCCAGCTCCACCTCGAGTGGTGTGTACCTGAAATGGATGCCAAGTTCACCAGTCAGGTTCGTGGTAACAGTGGTGTATATCTGCAGAATATGTATGAGGTACAGATCCTTGACTGCTACAACAATGAGACCTATGTAAACGGTATGACAGGCTCTTTGTACAAGCAAACTCCTCCATTGGTAAACGCTATGCGTAAGCCAGGTGAGTGGCAGTACTATGACATTATCTACAATGCTCCTGTATTCAACGCTGACGGCACCTATAAGGTACGCCCATACGTAACCGTTATTCACAATGGCGTTGTATTGCAGAACCATACCGAGATTTTGGGTACCACTGAGTACATCGGTTTCCCACAGGTGAAAGCTCATGGCGATGGTCCTATCCTGTTGCAGTGTCATGGAGACCCAAGCCCAGGCATCAGCTTCCGCAACATCTGGATTCGCAAGATGTAATATCTATTGGTCAATATTACCCTTTTAGTATTCTTAATACCGCACAAAGGCAAAAAAGTTCGTTCTTTTTTGCCTTTGTTTCATTAATAATATCTATCTTCGCAACAGAAATTATTATTAACAACTTAAATAGATTATACATTATGAAGAAATTTGCTTTTATGATGGTTTGCCTGATGGCCATGCTGTTCGTATCAAACAACACCTATGCTCAGGACAAGAAGAATCCGTTTATTGGCGAGTGGTTAGCTACCTCCAGCACCCCAGTAGGTGAGACCGAGATGACGATAGTATTCGAGGAGAAAGATGGCAAGATAACTGGTTACATGACCTCAGAGGCTATGGGCGACGAGAAGATTGAGTGCGAGAACATAGACACCGAAAAGGCTGACGAGATTTCTTTCTCTTTCTATGCTGCTATGGCAGGTATGAACATCGATATGTACCTCACCCTTGATGGTGACGATGCTTGCAAGGGTGCTATGATGGGACAGTTCCCTGTTGAGGCAAAACGCAAATAAACAGATAAAGATACCATAAACCATTAGAAGGACACGCTCCTACGAGTGTGTCTTTCTTTTTATCATTCCATATGTCATGAAAGACTATCCAGACAAGATGACACCCGATGAGGTATGCCGCTTCCATTCCGATGTGCTGAACATCGTGGCGCAGATTCCTCATGGCAAGGTCACCACCTATGGCACCATCGCTGCGTGGACAGGGTGGCCCAGTCATTCACGCATGGTAGGCCGAACCTTACGCTATACCCCTGGTGCCGAACAGTTGCCCTGTCATCGTGTAGTGAATAAAGAAGGTCGCACTGCCCCTGGTTGGCTGCAACATCGCTCCCTCCTGGAAGCCGAAGGCGTCACCTTCAAATCAAATGGTCATGTTGACATGCAACAACACTTCTGGGAACCTGAGTGGTAGATGGCTACACCAAAACAACTTGTTTTGGTGTGGTTATGTACTAACTAACACTCCTTGGAAAGCATCTTAACGGTACCAAAACAAGTTGTTTTGCTGTAGCCAAAAGCAGTGTAACTTCTGAAAAAAGATACACTCATGTAAAGAGGATAGTTATCAGGCAGTTAAGAAGCATAGTGTAACTATGTAACTAAAACACTTGCGTTCCTCAAAATACGTAGTCGGCAATTTTTAATAAAAAACAAGCAAAAAGGTTTGTAGAATCAAAAATACTTTGTATCTTTGCACCGCTTTCAAAACGAGAGTGTGTCACATAGACGCTTGGAGAGATGGCTGAGTGGTCGATAGCGGCGGTCTTGAAAACCGTTGAACTGAGAGGTTCCGGGGGTTCGAATCCCTCTCTCTCCGCAAACGAAAAACTGGTTGATGAATTTCAACCAGTTTTTTTTTGCGAGATGGAGGGATAAATTAATTTATCAATCCATTTAGCAGAAAAAAAAAGAGGTGCATCGCACCAGTTTTTCGTTTGCAGCGACCCCACGGGAGTGTAAGGGATGGACGTAGGTCAATCCACTCGAACAGCCTTTGTGCTTACTGCGGCCCTACAGGGGTGTGAGGGATGCGCGAAGCGAATTCCTTACGCTCCCCTGAAATCTCTTCGGGTCACAAAAAAAAGCCCGAGCGTTTTGCTCGGGCTTCCTCTTATTTATTTGAATCTTAATTCTTGTTGTTGTAGCAAGATACATCACCTTTGTTGAATCCAACGTAGTAAGTGATAACCTGTGAACCAGTACTCTTGGTGCATTTGAGAGTATAGGTGAAAACAGCGTCGCCGAATTTAGCAGCTTCACTCTTTAAGCCTTGAGCTAATGCCTCTGCTGTCATACCTGTGCCAATCTCAGCAGCCGCATCTGAAGGATAAGCAGCAGAAGTACTTTGTCCGGCAGCCTGTAAAATCATTGCTTCACACTCAGCAGCTGTCATGTTACCTGGTGCGTCAATTTTCAGAGAAACATCCAGCTTATAAGTTACATTGTCATCATCTTTGCTGCAAGATGAGAAACTAACCATCACAAGCATAATTGCAACCAACATCATTGTGTTTGATAAAAACTTTTTCATACTAAATAATTATTAAAGAGTTAAAAATTTATTGTTATAATAAAACGTTCGTATAAATCGATAAGAACTAATTCTCGGGTACAAAAATACTACTTATTCTCTTATTCCAAACATTTTTAAACATAAAAAAATAGTTTTTACAAAAATTAAATATTAGCAGTAAGAAACGATGCATAGTATATATAACCCTAAATATATAAATATCATACCATTGATATCGGTATAGACTACCCTGTCTATTTTGTTTCTTTTACGAAACAGGCCACCAAGCCGTAGGTGATGGTGGGGCGAATCCATATCTCTACCATCATATAGTCTGTGTACTCATCGAAGGCACGAGCCACCATCTCGTAGTTGGTGCAGACAGCTGATGAAGCCAAGAAAAACGGGTTCTCGCAGTGAATGCCACAGAAGTCTATCTCCAAACTGGGTAATGCTGTGTCGGCAGTCACATTCTTACTGCCCACCGTGCGTAGCATCTCCTTGATGCGTATGGGTCTGTCATAATGGATGCAGGCTCTTTCAGCTGCTTCCAGCTCTTCGTCTGTACACTCGGCAATCCACCTGCCAGCCAACTTCTCATTACCAAAGCGGATGGCACGGATAGCCCGTGCGGGGTCGCCTTTCTTACATACCCGACTGCAAGGTGCATCAATACAAAGCAGACAACGTGCAGCCTCTTCCTCTAAATGTAATCTCTTGTCCATAATAACAGAGCCTAATTAGAATAGTTGATAAAGATACTGAAAGCGAAGATAATAAAAATCCGCCAAATCTACAAGAATTAGCGGTTTATTTGGTTTTAAACGTATAAAGTCGGGCAACCATAGCACCGCTAAAGTTGTGCCACACGCTGAAGATGGCGCCAGGGATGGTGGCCAGCGGATAGGCGGCAAAATGGAGCGCGGCCAATGACGAAGCAAGGCCGCTGTTCTGCATGCCCACCTCGATGGAAATAGCCCGCTTCTTCGGCTCAGAAAGCCCTAACAATCGTCCTATCAGATAGCCAAGACTCAGTCCGCAGATATTGTGGAGCATGACCACAATAACGATGACCAGACCGCCCGCCAACAGTTTATGGGCGTTGGCACCGATGACGATAGCCACAATCATCACAATGGCCATTGATGAGATAGCAGGGAGATAATCAACAGCCTTCTCCGTGAATTTTGGCCAAAGTCCTTTCACCGTTAATCCCACGACAATGGGCAGGATGACCACCCAGAGGATGCTCAGCAGCATTCCCACCACATCCACATCAACGCTCTTCCCAGCCAAGGCCCATGTCAGCAGTGGCGTCAGCAGCGGAGCCAGCAAGGTAGAAACGCCTGTCATGCCTACCGACAAAGCCAGATCACCCTTCGCCAGATAGGTGATGACATTTGATGACGTGCCTCCAGGACAGCAGCCCACCAGCACCACACCAAGGGCCAGTGCCTCGTCAAGCTGAAACACTTTTGCCAATCCCCAAGCCAGCAGCGGCATGATGGTAAACTGCGCCAGACAGCCGACAATAACATCCTTCGGCCGACTAAACACTATTTTGAAGTCCTTGAGGTTCAGCGTCAGTCCCATGCCGAACATCACCACGCCCAGCAGATAGTTGATGACTGTCGTTGGCACCTGTTGCAGCAAACTGGGGAATGCCAGTGCCAGCAAGGCAGCCGTCAACACCAGCATGCCCATGTATTCCGATATGTAATGACAGAGTGTCTTCACTGTAACGGTGTTAATGGATACACGATGTTGACAATAAAGATGTTGGCAGCAAGGATGATAAGGTTCATCAGCAGACCGATGCGCATAAAGTCACTGAAGCGGTAGCCACCAGGAGCATAGACCAGCATATGCGTAGGCGAGCCGATAGGTGTAGCAAAACTGCTGCTCACACTAATCATCAGGGCGATAAGGAAAGTATAAGGCTCATAACCCAGCGTTTCAGCTGCATCATACATGATGGGGAAAAACATAGCACCCGCCGCCGTATTCGAGATAAACTCAGTGATAAACGTGCCAACAAAGCAGATGGCCGTCATCACCACAATCGGGTTGGTGCCGCAGACATCAAGGATGCCAAATGCCAGTCGCTCGGCAATACCCGTCTTCTGAATGGCCAGTCCTAATACAACCGAACCGGCAAACACCATGAGAATGTCCCAGTTGATGGCCTTCATGGCCTGATTGGGCGTACAGCAGCGCAGCAGGAGCATGGCAGCAGCAGCAAGGAAAGCACACTGCAACAACGGCAAAATACCCAAGGCCGAGATTACCACCATCGCTATCATGATGATGGTGGAAACGAGTGTCTGCGGACCGATATTGAGCACCTCAGCACCCTTCACCAGTCCGTGTGTCTTCTGCAGTTCCAATATGTCCTTGATATTACCGGCAAACACCATGTGGTCGCCGCCCATGATAAACTCATCCTCGGTGATGGGAACAGCAACATCATCGAAGTGTTGCCATTTTATCAGTCGCCCACCCTTCACATCGAGCAGACCGGCAAAGCCCAGCGTCTCGCCTATATACTTATTTGTTGATGGCACCAGCATCTCGACAGTATAATCTGCTGTGTCCTCTGAGTCAGATTCAGGAGCCTTGCGGTCGGGCAGCAGCCGGCGCATGGCGATGATGCTAAGCACACCTATAAACAGACAGAACAAGCCAGGAAGTGTTGTTGCCAGCACGTTCATCGCAGAGCCAGTTTTGTCAGCATAAGTCCAGAGATAATCAGGTTGGGAGGCGTACCAATCAACGTACACACACCACCCATGCCCGAGGCATAGCTCAACGGTATCAGCAACTTGGAGGGTGAAACGCCCAGCTTCTTCGACCATATCTTCACGATGCCAACAAAGAGCGCCACTACCGTCGTGTTACTCAGGAAGGAACTCAGTCCTGCCACTGGCAGCATCAACCTCATCACAGCCTTGGAGTATGAATTCGGTTCTCCCAACAGGTTCTTGACAATCCACTGCAGCACACCCGTATGTGTCAGCCCTGCCACCACAACAAACAGCACGCCAATGACAATCACCGACGTACTGCTGAAGCCCGAGAAGGCTTCTTTGGCATCCAACACGCCTGTCACGTAGAGGATGCCGATGGCACTCAGAAACACCAGATCGCTGCGCAGCTTAGTGAACAACAGCACGGTGAACATTCCCAGCACTGTGATGATAGTAATCCAAGCATACAGACCAAAGCCTAAGAACTCAAACGTCTCCATAATTATTTTTTTCCAAACTACTTGACAATCATGCGAAGCATATTGCCATCAATACTGATGTCCCGACAGAAATTGCGCAGGATGGTGAGGGCCAAATCATCATTGTCAGCAAGGAAGATATCACGATCGATGGCCTGCGGACAATGGATGCTGAACTGCAGCGATTCATCCTTCTCCGTATAGGACAGCACAAGGCGTGTGCCGGGCTGGATAGTTTTTCCATCTGCGCCAAGGATAGCAAGCGATTCATCTACAACGTGCAACACGCTGTCGGTCTGCTGGCGTGACAAGTTGTATTGCTGACAGAACTGTTCCATCTGCGCCATCATGGCATACCAGTCAAACTGCTCACTCTCAATGCAGAACGTCGTCTCGTGTATCTGCTGTATGAACTGTCTGGTGCGCTCACGCTGCGGATGTTCGAATAGCTGATCGGGAGTGCCATCCTCATAGACCACACCATCGGCAAAGAACAGTACACGACTACTCACCTGACGGGCAAAGCGCATCTCATGGGTCACCACAATCATCGTCATACCCTCGCGTGCCAGTCGTGTCATCACGCCCAGCACCTCACTTACCATTGTAGGGTCAAGGGCAGACGTTGGTTCGTCAAAGAGCAATATTTCAGGTTCCATAGCCAACGCACGCGCAATAGCTACACGCTGCTTCTGTCCACCAGAAAGCTGGTCAGGTGTAGCATCAGCACGTTCGGCCAGTCCCACCATCTGCAGCAGCTCGCGGGCTTTCTGTTCAGCTTCCTCACGCCCCTTGCCCAGCAGTTGCATGGGCGCCAGACATATATTGTCGAGCACCGACATGCCGTTGAACAAGTTGAACGACTGGAACACCATACCCATACGGCGACGCAGCATAGGCACATCAGCATCGGGAGACAAAATGTCTTGTCCATTGATAAGAATACTGCCGCCAGAGGGGTGCTCCAAGAGGTTCAGACATCGCAGGAAGGTACTCTTGCCCGTTCCTGACGGACCTATGATGGAGATAACCTCACCCTTATGCACATCAAGGTTGATGTCACGCAACACATCGAACGAGCCGAAACTCTTTTTCACGTGGGTGATATGTATAAGAGGCGTATGTTCATCAACCAAGCCGGTCGTTGGGTCGTTTGACTGTTTCGCTGGAGCAGTTCTACGATTAAGATACTTGTAGCACCATATACCACCAATGAGGATAAGTAATGCCAAAGCCCACGGCAATAGTATTTTTTCTTCCTCCTCCAATTCTGCCAATAACGATGGATTGGTGAGCATTCCACCTTCCCCTTTTCGTGTTGCCAGCAAGATATGCGAATCAATATATCCTTCGGAGAAGAGTACCTGCTTCTGTCGCTCCTCGGTGATGCTGATAGCTCCCATGGCCATGTCGGCCTTGCCTGTCTGTACGGCAGGAATCTGTGAAGCGAAGTCCATGATGAGGTACTCCAGTTGCCAGTTGCGCCGGTTGGCCCATTCCGTCAGCAGTGTAGGCTCCAAGCCTGACGGCTTTCCTAAGCTGATAAAGCTGAAAGGAGGTAGTCCTGGGTAGATGGCTACAGTCAGTTTCTTTCCCTTGCCATGCTGCTGAGGTATGGCAACCGCAGAGGGGTCGTCGGCATCTTTCCACTGGTTGTATATTTGTTCGTAAGTTCCGTCATTGCGGATATCTTCCAGAAAGCTGTCGAATTCTTGCTTCAGTTGGGTATTGTCTAAACTGAAACAAGCTCCTATGGGCATTGGAGGCAGACCGGTAGCCACCGTATCCACCTTGGATGCAATCTCCTTGTTGAATATCACCGAAAGGTTCTCTTCGCCAGCCACGTCCACTTTGCCATTCTCCAAAGCAGCCAGCAGGTCGGACTCTGTTGACAGTCGTAATATCTCGGCATTGGGAGCCATTTGAGTAATAGCCATATCCTGAATGCTACCTATCACCACACCGACGCGTTTGCCGGAAAGCGCCTTAAATACAGGTGGAACGTTCATCTGGGTCACAGCATCGGCAGTAGCATCTTTCTCAGGAGCGCATAGCATGCCCGACACGCCAATCAGCGTCAGTCCTACAGCCGCCGCAAGGGTTTTCACATGCCGGCGCTGCACAAGACTCTGGAGCAACAATCCTATGAGCCACGCTATGAGGAAGTAGATGATAGCCGTCACTATGAGAGGGAAGAAAGCGTCGAAAGTGCGCGAGCGTATCAGGTCAGAAGCCCTGGTGATGTCAGCCACAGCAATATAGCCCACAATGCTCGTGCCCTTCAGCAGACTGATCACCTCGCCTTGATATACGGGTAACACCGCCTTGATGACCTGCGGCAGCACAATCTTTAAGAATGTCTTCCGTTGCGTGAAGCCCAGTGCCAAACCTGCCTCCGTCTGACCTCGGTCGATACCCTGAATGGCAGTGCGCAACATCTCACTGATGTAGGCTGCCGTGTTCATGGCGAAAGTGACAATAGCCACCACGATGCCCGTAGCATCCAACGGTGCCATCACCACATAGTACATCAGCATGAGCAGCACCAGCACCGGTGTTCCGCGCATCAGGTCGATAAACACCTTGGCCACATTCCGCAGCCAAGCCCTGCGGCTCATGCGCATCCAGCACACCACTCCGCCCAGCAGCGTACCTAAAAGTACGGCACAGAGCGTTATGATGAGCGTTACCTGCAGACCGTCGAGAATCATCCTATAGCGATCCTCGGCTATCAGGTTGTTGTTAAAGCTTTCGACTACGCTGTTTGTGATGCCGGTACAGCCAGTCAATGCCATACCACCGCAGATTGTCAGGATGATGGTCAGTCCCCATAGCTTGACCTTCTTCATATAGCTATAAAAATGTCGATGTCATTATACAATCATCTGCGACAATTGCCGCATGGCTTCTTCGGGGAGGCGACCCTGTACTTGCGTGTAGTACATATAGGGCAACTTGACCGCATAGAACGGCATGAGTCGCTTCGTATATTCGCCTATCACCACCTTGTCATCCGTTCCCAAATAGGCGGAAAGGAAGATATTCCAATGAGCTTTGAGTGTCTCGGGAGTGACATGCAAAATAAAATCACTCCGTTTGCCGTCCATACGGTTGCAGATGGTCCACATCCACCCCAAATCCCACTCGGCAACGCCATAACTGAACTGCCCTAGGTCAATCCAGAGGTTACGTTGGCCGTCGGTGATGACATTCCCAATATGGAGATCACCGTGAAGACAGTTCGTGGAGTCGGGAGCTTTGTCTAAGAAAATCAGGGCACGCTGCTTGTACTCCTCGCTCACCACATCCTCTTCCAAATAGAAACGGCGGAGCCTTTCCTTGATAGATGAGAAGCGCGACGTATCTGCCTTTGTAGCGTGCAACTCTCGAGCCATGCGGGCAAAGGCTAGCGAAATTTCCTCCAACTTTTCCGGTTCCTGCGAGATGATACGAGTAAACGAGCGCTTGTTCCTAATCAGTTCGTATTCCACACCTCGGCGCTGACCGTCGGTCACCAACTGGAGAGGTTCAGGCGTAGGTAAACCCATCTCAAAGACAGCACGCGCCCTCAGGAATTCCCGTTCTGCCTGCTCAGCCTCACTGCCGGGATTGAAGAGCTTGGCCATCGCATTACGCGTCTTATGTGTATAAGTAAGGGATGTCCCACCCTCGCCTGTTTGAACATAGTCGTTCAGGTCAATCTGCTTGTAATTTTCCATCGTTCTCTTCTTTTTGTTTCTCTCCCACAAAGGTAATGAATTTTTAATAAAAAAAAAACTATTTCTCTCTTCTATCGCGGCAAGAGTCGGAACTTGGCTGATACAGGGGCATGGTCACCCAGCGGGGTCTTGCCGTCTTCACGCACATAGGTAGCACTGTCTATGGCGAACGTAAGAGGCTTCAGTTGCGGACCGCCCACCACTATGGGATTATCATAATTGCCATCGTTGAAGGCACCCGCATACAAGCAGCCCGTATGGTCTTCGTTTACCTGCATGGCCAACGCGACACTCGTGAATGCCTCGCCAGTTTCCTCCAGTTTCCCTGCATAATCAAACTCATCGAACCACAGGCCAATAAGACTCTCTTCCATCTCCTGTAGGCTGGGTAGTGCTGGGTCGTCAGTCTTGTCTGAGCAGGAAGCCATGCCTAGCAGAAATGCTGCAGCTGCAAACATGGCTAATATTCTATGTTTTATATTCATTGCTCTTTACTCAGTGTTGAAGTAATATCAGTACCGTTCACGCTAATCTTGAAGGAGTTGTAAACGTCATGTGTGACCGTCCAGAACCTGTAGGTGTTCTTTATGTAGTTGAATTTAATCTCGAGATTACATTCACCAGTGGCGAACCAGCCTTTCTCTTTAGCAGAGAAAAAGAGTTCGTTGCCCTCCATCTTCAGGAAACTATTGAATTGTTGAGCATCGTCACCCGTAATGGTGCCTGAAAACGTTCCACCTTCATTGGTGAAAGTAAAGGTCGTTGTGTTTCTATTGTCCCACTTGTAAACTATCTCCACCTTGGCACCTTTCACGAGTGCGTCAGTCAGGGTAACGCCTTCGCCTTTCTCCTTCAGCAGATTGGTAATCTCGACGTTGGAGACCTTCATCTTAACGCCTGTCACCTTGTACTTCGGGTCGCCTGGTACCACCTCGATGGTACTCTCATTGAGGTCGATAAAAGCGATCAGCACCAGGTTGGAAGTACTTTTCTCCTTGATGGTAAATTTTATCACGTTGTTAGCCTTGTCATGCTCCATCGTAAATTCACAATCCTTCTCTGTGATGGCCGGTTCGTCAGCACGCGTCGCCACCTGGTCAAAGTCCAGCAACTCATAAGTATCACCCACCCTCACGAAGGCGACGTAGAAATCCTCACCATTCAGGTTGAAAGTAAAAGCCACTATTGTCCCATCGTTCAGGGCATCCTCCAATGTAATGTTCTGAGTGGGTTCGTCATCTTTAGAACAGGAGGCCAGGCAACTTGCCCCTATCACTACAGCGATTATAAGCATCGCACAACGCAGTAAATTCTTCATAGTCTTCATCTTTTTTTTGTTGCTAAAGTAAGCAGATTTCCACAATACAACAATGGCTGAATACCTACATAGTCAGATTTTGTAGATTTTGAAACATTTATTGATAATTTTGAAAGTTAGGGAAAGGAAAAGTATATTTCAATAGTTCGCCGTCACCCATTCGATTATCCTAATGAAAAAGGTAAGGGCCGATACCTCATGGTTGGTGATGCCGAGTTCCTTTGTCGTTTCGGAGCTGTACTCACCCACAAACTCTTGCGTCTTGATTCCGTGATCCTTGAGGAACTTGCTCATGGCATAAAAGCTCTCTACTGGCACAACATCGTCTTTCGTGTCGTGGTAGAGCATCACGTCCAGGTCGCTGCGAGGTGTCCAGCCGCTGGTGAGTGCATCCTCGCTGAAAGCGGCCTTGAATCGTTGCATCATGGGACTGCTGGTATCAAGGGCTGCTTCTGTGCAAATGTCACTCGTCTTTTTCGTTTTGATAAGCTCCTCGTCAAGTGCCTTGCGCTTGTACTTCTTGCTAAGGAACCACTCATCGAAGTTTGAGGCCACGGGATCTTTCAGATAGTCGTGGATGTCGTAACCCAGACGGAAGAAATGGTTGAAAGCATAGAGCACGTTGCAAACGGTGCTGGGCATCTCGGTGTCGCCTTTGGCGATGGCGTCATACATCGAGTTAATGTCGTAGGGTCCATCACCGGCAAAAGCCCGTTTCACCTTTACCTCAGGATGGCGCTCTGAAATCTCACGCAACACAGCCATCGTGGTCTGCCCACCCTCTGAATAGCCTGCGATGACAAAGTCGTCGCCTTTCTTCACTTGCAAGTCTTCAATCAACCGTTTGGCAGCGAGGTACGCATCGAGCGAAGCGCGTCCGTTGGCTCGTGAGATGCAGTAGGCCTGCGGTTCTTTCTCAGTGATGCCGAAGCCGTAGTAGTCAGGAGCTACGACAATAAAGTCGGTAAGGGCAGCCCCCGTTGGGAACTCGACGGCTCCACGCGAAGGTGCCTGCGTGGTGGCATAGACCGTGAAGTGGTTGTAGAGCAGAATGCCGTTGAATGGCTTATCTTCCTTTATCAGCGACTTGTTAACCGTAATGGTTCCGCTGAGTGTACAGGGATTGCCGAAGGGATCAACCGAAGGGTAGTTGAAAACGTAGTTCATGTAGTCGGGGAAGATTGTCACGGGTATGCTATCGGTGACGCAGGCCCGAGGTAGGGTTGACTTTGCCATCCAGTCCTGAATCAAATCGTCCTTACCGCTTTCAACCTTGGAAAGTGAGCCCTCATGGGATGCATTGCTGAACGTGACCTGCCCTTGCTTACAATTCATGTCAATCTGACCAATATCTACATAGCTGTTGGGATTCCCGTCACTACGTGTACTGGCCGAAGCAATGGACGTGCCTGTATTCGGGTCAGTAAGGATGATGTGCCCTTCCGCTGTCACCTGCCAGGTGAACGGTGCATCCTTCGGACCGCCGTAAATCTCCAGCGGCTCATTGAATTCGTCATCAAACACTGCCAGTGCCACGTAGCCCGTATGGTCCTCTTTGGCCTCCACGGCTATCAAAGCGCTGTTGAAGGGTTTGCCGTCCTCCGTCACGTCCTTATAGTCAAACTCCTCGTACCACAGGCCAACAAGACTCCTTTCCATCTCCTCTATGCTGGGGAGTACAGTATTATTGTCATTGTCCTTGCTACACGATGTCAACACACTTGCGCCGCAGATAATCAGGATGGCGGCAAGCATCCATAATCTTAAATGTTTCATTGTCTATTTCTTTTCTTTTCACTCGTGATAATCGGCAATAGTGGCAACTAACAGGGGACGCCGCCATGAGACCGTCGCTTCAAGACCCAACTGCCGCATCTCGTCTAACATGGCATCCAGATAGACATCCGTAGAGAAACGATGCATCCAGTTGATGCAGAACTTGCCGCCCACTGCACTCATCTCAATCGCGAGAGGATAGTGTGACCATATCTCTGTACTGAAGTGGGTGACGTAACGTTCGGCAGCACCGAAACGGGCCTTGCCCACGTAGCTCAAGGGGAAAGTGCAATTGCTGAGCGATCGCTCATAGGCACCTTGCATAGCCTGGTGCCGGCCTTTTACGGTGGGAATCTGGTCTAACTGGTCCATCATGCCTTTCGACTGCCAGAATTTGTTAACTACGTTATCGGCATTCGACTGCAGAACAACCATGCCTCTGTAAATAGTCTGCTGCAAGTTTATGGGCATATCCCACATATCCCTTTTCAGAGAAAGATGCAGCGCAGAGGCAAGCGATGGCGAAGCAAGGGGCATGCCAAAAGCAGGACGCTGATTGATGGCCAGTACTGATACAGGAACGGCATTATTGTTTTCACCGTGCAGTCTGGCAATGGCACGCGCCACAAACAGTGATACCAATGTGGCGGGTGAAGTGTCCTCGCCAGAGACATACTTCATCATCTGCTGCTCATCGACTTCAACACATACCGTCTCCGTCGTGTCACTCAATGGCACGATGGACTCTTTGCCGAGATTGATAGGAAGTGGTGTGGGTGGCACGGGGAGCGGTTCCAGATTTTCGGGACGTGGCAGCGAACCAGGGTCGGTCAGCTCTTCCGGGCTGATGTCATCGCCCGCCACCCTTACTCCCTCGCGACTCAACTGGCTGTCGTAGCGAAGGCGGCAATACTCGTAGAGCAAAGTGCGTAGCACATTGTAGGCTCCCGTACCGTCGGTCAGTGCATGGAAGAAGTCGATGGCAATGCAATTGTCCCAGCAGGCGAAGGCTAACAGGTGATGGTTCGACTCTGGACTGAGAAGACACGTAGGCTGTTGGCTGGGCATGACCACCCACGGCAGCGGATTCTCGTCCAGCGTATAGTACTCACGTCCCTCTGCATCAGTCATCTTGCGCAACCTGACACTATAGTAGGGATACCGTTGTTGTGTGGCAGCCACAGCCTCCTGCAGCATACCTCTGTCTATATCGTCGCACAGGGTCATGATGAGTCTAACCGTCCAGCTGTGCTGTGAATCAGCCCAGTATGTAAAGAATCGTTCTGAAATAATCCGTTTCATTGCTGTTTTGTTATATTGTTATAATAATATCTACCGTACCAATCGCACACAATCACCGTAGCACAGGTCACCAAAGCTCTGAGGATGAAGCCTCTTTGAGTTGCCAGAGATGCCACCCGCTGCGGTTCCGTCCTGTGTAGCCGACCAGTAGTCAATGGCTTTTCCTACAAGAGACACTGTTGTACCTTCACGATAGCCAGCTGCAGGCAGAAATACCGCTCCGGCATACTCCATCACCGTCCATTCGTCTGTTGTGTAGGTGTTATGAGAATAATTGTCAGCGTTTTCGTTGAAATAGTACGTGCCGTTCCATTCTAGACCTTTCGTTGTACTGGGCGTAAAAGAAAGACCAGCAGGCAACGTCCAGTTATCGGGCAGAAGTATCACACCGTTCACACCGTCCACAGAGCCAAAGCCAAAGAGCGTGGCAGCATTTGTCCTGCCATGAAACAAATAGACTATTTCGTCGTTGGCCAGGGTGCGCCATGTGTATCCTGTGCTGTTTTGTATAGCATTGTTGCCCCATTCACTATAGACGATGTAGTCCTCAGACTCTGTGGTGGCAAGTGTGGGATTGACACCAGTGCCCCAGCCATAGAGGTCGATCCAGCCGTTGTAGTCACTGCCGATTTTCGTATTGTCACTCTTCACCCCGTTTTCATACACGTTGCCGATTATGGCATCACCCACGATATCATATTGGTGTTCGGCAAATCGCCACGTATGCGAGGAAGCCTGATACTGCAAATTACCCTGAGCGAACTGCACTTGCAGTCCATCGGCATTGACAGTGAAGTGGCCAGGCAACACACCTTTCTCCCAAACGACGGCACTGGGGTCTGGCATGGGATCTAGCTTGTCCTCCTTCGAGCAGCCCGTCATTCCTAATAGGAGCGCTGCGGCTGCAAATATGGCAAACAATTTCAGTTTCATCATTGAAAAGATTTATTGTTTAATGACTCTATGCTTCATTTTCTTCTTCATGTTCAACATTCGAAAAATAGCCGCGAGCCTTGAGCTGCTCGAAGTTGCCGTCGGCTTCCACACGACCATCCTTCAGCACGATGATGCGGTTGCAATGCTGTATGGTGCTCAGGCGGTGGGCTATGACGATGCGCGTACATTTCAGCTTGGCCAGATTTTCAGTGACGATATGCTGGCTGATGTTGTCGAGAGCCGACGTGGCCTCGTCAAGGAAGAGTACCTTGGGTTTCCTCACCAATGCACGTGCAATAAGTATACGCTGACGCTGTCCACCCGACACACCTTTGCCATCGACACTGATAGGTGTATCCATGCCCATAGGGAAATTGCGGATGTCACCGTCGAGGGCAGCCATGCGCGCCGCCTCCCAGGCATCTTCATCCGTCAGCAGCGGGTTGTTGAAGATGATATTGTCGCGGATGGTTCCCTCAACAAGCTGGCCGTCCTGCATGCAGATGCCAATGCAGTACTGTCTCAGACTGCGCAGGTTGACGTCACTCAAGTCGTACTGGTCGTAGAAGACGGAACCCGCCTGCGCGTGCTCCAAGCCCAGCATCAGTCGCATCAGTGTGCTCTTGCCACAGCCAGAGCTGCCTACCAAAGCCACATAGTCGCCACTGTTGATGCTCAGGTTGAGTCCGTCAAAGAGCAGCGGCATGTCATCGGCATAACGGAACTTCAGTCCGCGTATGTCAATCCTGCCCGTGATATTCTTCACCACTTCGGCTTCACTTTTCGTCTCTATCTTTGCAGCAAATATAGGACTGCAGAGTCGTAATTCCGGGATCAGTCGCGACACCATTTTCGTAATGCCTTGCAATTGGGACACAGCCTTACAGACAATGCCTAATACAGCACAATAGGCGATATAGTCGGAGAGTGTCAAGCCGTAGTACCATGCTGCCGACATCGTCACAATCATAGGCAGGAACTTGAGACAATAGCTCACACCGGTCACATAGAAGCTGGCCAAAGGCTGGCGACTGCTATATTGCTCAGTCGGTGCGTATGCCTTTGCCCATTGATAGAAAGCACGAAACTCTGAGCCGGTAGTCTTGATCTTCTGGATGCCTGAAAACAAGGCAAACATCATACCTATCAGGTGCGAGCTGCTGGAATTCACGCTTAGCTGCACTTTATTTGTATAGTAGTACTCCATCATGATGGCCACCAACTGTATGATGACGACTATGATGCCGGTGTAGAGCAACGGACCGCCATAGACGAAGAACTGTATGAACATGATGGCAGAAAACAGGAACGTTAAGAGGGTTGACAAGAAATTGGCTGTCAGATTGGAACTGACACGCGACAGCGACAACAAGCGGTTGGAAAGGTCGCCAGGGGTAAATTTCTTGGCAAACGTGGCTGGCAGAAGCAATGTGTGCGACATGATACCCATCTGCAATGTATATTCCACCTTGTCCTTGATACGCACCACCACCAGGTTGCGGGCTATCTGTACCATCGTCAGGCCGACAGCAGCGCTGAAGAGCAGCGTGGCGATGGGAACAATCTGACTGGCATCGCCCGAAGGAATGACCTCCGAGAAAATCAACTTGCTCACATAGGGTGTAAACATGGTCAGCAGCGTGACACCCACGCAAGCCAACAAGGTGTAAAGCCAGTCGCACACACACAGACAACTCATGGCATAGCGCATGACGCTCTTTACAGTAATGGCTTCTTCTTCAAATGGGAAGCAAGCTATCAGTGCCTCTTGCTTCAGCAGGTCGGCATTTTTGCTGGCCCTAAGATGCTTGCCTGTCTTCGGGTGAATGAACGTATAGTCCGTAAAACCGGGTGTGAGTACCACAGGGGTATCATCATCGGCCATGAATCCCAGCATATAGCCCGTACAGCGGGTCCACCAACGGTCGCTCAAGGTGATGTAGCGGTAAAAGACGTTGTATTTCTCAAGCAGCGTCTCTATCTGCTCAATGTCCGAAGGCAACTCTACCGACGACTCCATCTGCTTCCATAGCTTCCTGTCCACCAAGGAGCGCAGTATATCCCGCGTCTTGCTCATAGCCTTGCGGTCGCCATCCATGCGCTGGGCTAACTGTTGGAGGAATATATTCGTCTTCATGGTGTCAGGCGTATTTTAAGAGGTTGCGATACAGGCCGTCCATCTGGCTCAGCTCGTTGTGTGTGCCGTGCTGGGTGATGCGTCCGTGTTCAATCACGTAGATCTGGTCACACTGGGCAATGGTCTCCAGTCGGTGGGCAATGGTGATGAAAGTGATACCCATATCATACAGATGCTCCATTACCTTGGCTTCCGTTTTGGGATCCAGTGCCGATGTACCTTCGTCCATCAGCAGGATGGTAGGCTCCTTGGCCAGCGCCGTGGCTATCTCGATACGCTGTCGCTGACCGCCGCTGAAGTTCTTGCCGCGCTCTGCCACAGTTCCCTGATAGGCTCCCGGTCGTTCCATGACCTCATGGTGTATCTGCGCATCCCTGCAGGCCAGCACCATGGCGAAGTCCTCAATCGAATCGTCCCACATCTTCACATTGTCGGCTATGGTACCCTCGAACAGTGTCACATCCTGGTTGACCACCGAGACAGAGTTGACGAATGTCATGCGGTCGATGGCCTTGCGGGGCTTGCCATCGAACAGCACCTCACCTTCCCAAGGTTCGTACAGTCCGGAAACAAGGCTCAGCACCGTGCTCTTACCGCAGCCAGAAGGACCCACCAAAGCGATGCGCTCGCCTGGCTTGATCTTCAGCGAGAAGTGACTGATGATGGGTGGCAGGTTGCGGTCGTAGCCGAAGGTAACGTCGCGCAGTTCTATCTCGCCCGCCAGTTTAGCCACATCGGGAAGTTCGTCATCGGCCGTCAGATGCAGGTCTGCGCATTGTTCACCACAGTCGGTCACGTCTTTAACGCGAGATATGGCCGAGTTCATCCTCAAAGCGGTCTGTACGCTGGCAATACCCCTGATAATGGGGTATATAGTCTCGTTGATGAGTCCCTGAGAGGCCAGAATCATACCGGGTGTCATCTCTCCTTGCAGAATCAGCAACGTACCTAAGCACAGTATGACACCATCAGTAACCTGCAATATAAATTCTGGCACAGCGCTCACGTAGATGTTGTTGGAGATGGTGGTCACGCGGGCATTCAACGATTGTGAATAGGTTCTTTCCCACTGGGCAAAGAAATGACGCTCGCCGCCCAAGGCCTTGATGGTATCCAGATTACCCATACCCGTCATCGTTACGTTCTGCAGTCGCGACTCGGTCACCTCCAAATCCATGGCGTTCCTCTTCTGTATGTTGGCAGTGCTACGCATCACGTAAACGAGCAACAGGATGGAGAATATCTCCAGCAGTCCTAACTTCCAGTTGAAGAGCATGACAATATAACAGCAGAGAATGGGCAGGATAAGTATGCTGATGGCTGGCAGGACGTAGTCCATCTGCCTGCTTGTCCTTGAGATGGAAGTATAGCGGGCCACCAGTTCGCCCGGGCTGAACTTGCTAAGTAGAGTCATCGGCATTCGTAATACCGTCCACAGATAGTTCGACGAGGTGGTGATATTAATCTTTGCCTGACTCTCACGGCGAAGAACCGACATGCCAACCCAAACCGCCAGCTCAATCACGAACAGCAGGATATACAACATTATCAACGGTGTAAACCATTCCGGATTCTTGCGTGTGATGATATTGTCGGTATAAACCTGCTGGAACAGTGACGGGAATATGCAGGCAACTGAATCAATGGCAACGATAATCATGCCATTAAGGGCAAATATCATATTGCCCTTCAAGAAATACCTGAAAGCCGCCATCATCGACAGTTTAGCCTTCTCCCCTTTTGTCTGCCCTTTACTCATTCAAACTTTCCTTTTATTCAATATTTCCGTATGCAATGATGACCGACATGCCAGGCTTGAGGTGAGGATGAGGCGCAAGTGTGGCCTCTAAGTGTACCACACCGTTCTTCTCCACCACGGGACTGACAGCCGTGATGTGGGCATGATGCCTGTCTTCCAAGAAGGCAAACGGAGCCACCGTAATCTCAGTGCCATAATCATATGGCTGCAGTTCGTTTTCCAGCACATCGAAGCACACCTTCAAATGCTCGGTATCTACGATGCGGAACAACGTCTCACCAGGTGCAGCCATCTCATAGAGAGCAGCGTTAAGCTGGGTCACCACACCCGAAATCGGAGCCGTGATGGTGCAGTAGCCCAACTGGCGTTCCATCTGCTGAAGGGCAGCCTTGGCGGTGTTATAGCCACTGTTGATACGTGCCATTTCCCGGATGTTCTCAGGTGCCTGGTCGAAGGCCCCTCGCTTATAGCCTTGCCCTATCAGTATGTTCTGATACTGGTATTCAGCACGCTCCAGTTCGGCACGCCCATTCAGGATCTTATCCTCAACGGCAGTCTTGTCAAGCTGCACTACCACCTGACCTTTCTGCACGCGTTGTCCCATCTCCACACCCAGCATTACAATCTGCTCGCTGATGCGACTGGCAACAGCCACGTCTGAGACTGACTCGATAGTGCCCTTGCTATAAAAGTCCTTACCGATGATCTCCTGGGCATCAGTCTTATCAGACTTTGCTGCTTCAGCCAGCATTTCGGTATCACTGGCAGACTCACCACCAATTGCGGCGTCATTCTTCTGTTGGCAGGCCGTCAGCGTCAGGCTCAGCACCACGGATATTGAGGTAACAAAATACTTCCTTTTCATATTTCACATTTTATTTATACGTTCCTGTTAGTGTTAGCAAATGATAATAGGTGGTCCAATACTTTTCAAGAGCCGACAGATATTGGGTATTGGCCTCATCACGTCGGTTCAGTGCCAGCGTGTAGGTATTGATGTCGCAAAGACCATTGGCATAGTTTTCAGCGTTCAGTTCAAACACTTCGTCGGCCATGGCAACAGCCTGGGTAGTGCTCTCCAACAGCTGATGATAAGTGTTGATGTTGTGTAGGGTAGTAGCGACATCTTCCCTCAACTCACGCTCTGCCTCATCGAGCGCACTCCACTCCCGCTCCACCGTTGCACGGGCGGCAGCATGGCGACTCTTGGCAGCGCCATGATCTATGAGCGGCACACTGATGGTGACGGAACCAAGAGCATACAGTCGCTGGTCGCGATAGGCACGGCCAAGGACAGGATCCACCTGCTGCATACCCACATTGACATCGAGCGACACATTGACGCCTTTCTCCTTTTGCGCCTTCTGCTCCTGATGGCGTGACTCGGTAAGGACGGCTTTCTGGTGCTGATAGGCAGGACTGTTGGCCAAGGCGAGGTCAACGGCCTCGGCGGCTGTCAGTGTGATAACCTTGGATTCTTGCGGAAACTGCAGGTTCAGGGTTGCCAGACCGTCTTCATCTATTCGCAGGAAAGATGCCAGCTTGGTGCGTGCCTCTTCCTCAGCCGTACGGGCTTCGGCCAATGCGTTGGCGGCATTGACACGCTGCAACTCCAGCGAGCGCAGCTCGGCCATCGTCACCATAAGGATAGCCGATTTCTCGCGGGCGATGGCATAGAGGGTGTCGGTGGTCTGCAGGTTACGCTGATACATCTCGGCCTGACCCTGGGCGCAGACAAGGCGGAAGAAGCGACGGGTCACCTCCTCGGCAATGCTGTTCAAATCATACTGGTACTGCTGGCGGGCCGCTTCCTGCTGCTGGTCTTCAACGGCTTTCTCCCAACGGTAGGGGTTGTAGCCCAGAAGCGTCTGCCGGTAACCAACCAGAATGGGGGTTGCCATGAACTGCCTGGCTGTGGTTGCCTTCGGACTGAAATACTCACTCCAGATGGCCTGTGTGCCGATATAGGCCTCGCCACCCCAGTTGAGCATCTTCTGCGAGAGTGTGACACTGGCAGCGACCGACAGGTTGTCGTAGTTGCGCAGATAGACATAGTCGCGCGATGGGTCGCTGACAATCCTGTAATAGTTCGGAGCCACACGCAGATTGAGTTGCGGCTTTCGCAGTGCCATGAACTCGTCATAACGCGAGATGCTGGACTGGTATTCGTAACGGCTCTGGAAAGCAATAATCGTACTGTCCTGTGCGTGACGGATAGCCTGTTCAAGACTGAGCTGCTGTGCAAGTACAGTGAATGGCTGGCAGCAAGCCGCGAGCCATGCCATGAGCATCATTCGCCAACCTATTGGATATTTGTTTTTCTTATTTGTCATGATCTTTCTCATTTATCAGTTTGTCTTTCAGTTCTTCATAAGTGCCGTCGGCTTCCACTCGACCATTCTTCAGCATGATAATGCGGTTGCAATGCTGTATGGTGCTCAGGCGGTGGGCTATGACGATGCGCGTACATTTCAGCTTGGCCAGGTTTTCAGTGACGATATGCTGGCTGATGTTGTCGAGTGCCGATGTGGCCTCATCAAGGAAAAGCACCGTGGGTTTCCTCACCAATGCACGAGCGATGAGTATGCGTTGACGCTGTCCGCCAGAAACGCCCTTGCCATCAACACTGATAGGCGTGTCCATGCCTAAAGGGAAATTACGGATATCACCATCCAGGGCAGCCATGCGTGCGGCTTCCCAAGCATCTTCGTCCGTCAGCAGCGGATTATTGAAGAGGATGTTGTCGCGGATGGTACCCTCAACAAGCTGACCGTCCTGCATGCAGATACCTATGCAGTAGTGTCTCAGACTGCGCAGGTTGATATCGCTGAGGTCATACTGGTCGTAGAATATAGAACCCGCCTGCGCGTGCTCCAAGCCCAGCATCAGTCGCATCAGTGTGCTCTTGCCACAGCCCGAGCCTCCTACCAGTGCCACATAATCGCCGCTGTTGATGCTCAGGTTGAGTCCGTCGAAGAGCAGCGGCATGTCGTCGGCATAGCGGAACTTCAGTCCGCGTATTTCAATCTTGCCAGTGATGTTTTTGACCACTTCGGCTCCCTCCCTGATTTCTGTCTTTGCATGCATGAACGGACGGCAAAGTTCTATCTCCGGTAGCAAACGTGCCATCAGTTTTGTGATATTCTGCAATCGGTTTACGGCCGTGCAAACAATACCCAAAACTGCACAATAGGCAATATAATCGGAGAGTGCCAGGTTGTAGTACCAGGCAGCCCACATCGTCACAATCATAGGCAGCATGGTAAGGCTAAAGCTGATGCTCGATACATAGAAACTGGCCAAAGGATGCCGAGCGCTATATGCCTCTGTCGGTGCGTATGCCTTCGCCCATTGATGGAAGGCACGAAACTCTGAGCCGGTAGTCTTGATCTTCTGGATGCCTGAAAACAAGGCAAATGTCATACCAATCAGGCGTGATGTGCTGCCATTCACATTCTGTTGCACTTTTCTGGTATAATAGTACTCCATCACGATGCCCACCAACTGCATGGTGATAACCATGATGCCGGTGAAGAGCAACGGACCACCATAGATGAAGAACTGTATGAACATGATGACCGAGAACAGGAAAGTCAGGAGGGTTGACAGGAAATTGGCTGCCAGATTGGAACTGACGCGTGACAGAGACAGCAGGCGGTTGGATAGGTCGCCTGGCGTAAACTGTTTGGCAAATGTGGCTGGCATTAACAGCAGACGCGACATAAAGGCCGTTTGCAGTGCATATTCCACCTTGTCCTTTATACGCACCACCACCAGGTTGCGGGCTATCTGTACCATCGTCAGTCCCACAGCTGCGCTCAGGAGCAGTGTGGCAATGGGGACAATTTGGCCGACATCGCCCGAAGGAATGACCTCCGAGAAAATCAGCTTGCTCACATAGGGTGTAAACATCGTAAGCAAAGCAACACCCACGCAGGCCAGCAGGGTGTAAAGCCAGTCGTACACACACAGACAACCCATGGCATAGCGAATGATTATCTTGATTGTCAGCTTTTCATCTGTCAGCGGGAAACAGGCAATTACAGCACGCTTCTTCAGCAGGTCGGCATTTTTGCTGGCTGCCAGGTTCTTGCCTGTCTTCGGGTGAATGAACGTATAGTCCGTAAAACCGGGTGTGAGTACCACAGGGGTATCATCATCGGCCATGAATCCCAGCATATAGCCCGTACAGCGAGACCACCAGCCCTCACTCAGGTTGATGTAGCGGAAAAAGACGTTGTATTTCTCAAGCAGCGTCTCTATCTCCTCTATGTCCGCAGGCAACTCTACCGACGACTCCATCTGCTTCCATAGCTTCCTGTCCACCAAGGAGCGCAGTATATCCCGCGTCTTGCTCATAGCCTTGCGGTCGCCATCCATGCGCTGGGCTAACTGTTGGAGGAATATATTCGTCTTCATGGTGTCAGGCGTATTTTAATAGGTTGCGATAAAGACCATCCATCTGGCTCAGCTCGTCGTGTGTGCCGTGCTGGGTGATGCGCCCGTGTTCAATCACATAGATCTGGTCACACTGGGCAATGGTCTCCAGTCGGTGAGCAATGGTAATGAAAGTGATACCCATATCATACAGATGCTTCATCACATTGGCTTCCGTCTTGGGATCCAGTGCCGAGGTACCTTCGTCCATCAGCAGGATGGTAGGCTCCTTGGCCAGCGCCGTGGCTATCTCGATGCGCTGTCGCTGACCGCCGCTGAAGTTCTTGCCGCGCTCTGCCACAGTTCCCTGATAGGCGCCCGGTCGTTCCATGACCTCATGGTGTATCTGCGCATCCCTGCAGGCCAGCACCATGGCGAAGTCCTCAATCGAGTCATCCCACATCTTTACATTGTCAGCTATGGTGCCTTCGAACAGTGTCACATCCTGGTTGACCACCGAAACGGAGTTGACGAATGTCATGCGGTCTATTTTCTTGCGGGGCTTGCCATCGAATAGCACCTCACCTTCCCAAGGTTCGTACAGTCCTGACACGAGACTCAGTATGGTGCTCTTACCGCAGCCAGAGGGTCCCACCAAGGCGATGCGCTCGCCCGGCTTGATCTTCAGCGAGAAGTGACTGATGATGGGTGGCAAGTTGCGGTCGTAGCCAAAGGTAACGTCGCGCAGTTCTATCTCGCCCGAAAGTTTGGCCACATCGGGCAGGTCGTTGTCTTCGGACAACTGCAAATCCGGACTTTTATCACCGCAGTCGGTCACATCCTTGATGCGCTGGATAGACGAATTCAGTCCTAAGAGGGTCTGAACGCACTCAATGGCCTTGTTGATGGGGAAAAATGAGGTATTGATCAATCCTTGAGAAGCCAGAATCATACCAGGAGTCATCTCGCCTTGCAGGATCAGCCATGTGCCTAAGCACAATATGGCACCGTTGGTAAACTCAAGCACCAGCACAGGCAGGGCACCTAAGTAAACCGAGATGGTGGTGGTCTTAGCACGGGCGTTCATAGACTGGGCGTAGGCAGTTTCCCACTGGGCATAGAAGTATTGTTCGCCACCCAAGGCCTTGATGGTATCCAGATTACCCATGCCCGTCATCGTAACGTTCTGCAGTCGCGCCTCGGTCACCTCCAAATCCATGGCAAGTATCTTCTGCCTGCTGGCAGTGCTGCGCATCACGTAAACGAGCAACAAAATGGAAAAGACCTCCAGCAGACCCAACTTCCAGTTGAAAAGCATGACCAGGTAGCAGCAGACAAAGGGGAAAAAGGCAAAGGCTACGATGGGCATAGAGTGGTCTATCATCTTGATGGCTTTGGGGATGGTCGTATAGCGGGCCACCAGCTCGCCTGGACTGAACTGGCTGAGCAGTGTCATCGGCAGGCGCAATACAGTCCACAGATAGTTTGATGAAGCGGTGACATCAATTTTTGCTTGGCTCGCACGACTTAATAAGGAGAATGCAACCCAAATCACCAATTGAATCACGAACAGCATGAAATACAACGATATCAGCGGGGTAAACCATTCCGGGTTCTTGCGTGTGATGATATTGTCGGTATAAACCTGTTGGAACAGTGGTGGGAGTAAAATAACGACGGAATTGATGATATAAAGCACGATCCCGTTAAGGGCAAATAACTTATTGCCCTTTAGGAAATACCTAAAAGCCTGTATCAAAGATAGCTTAGATTCTTTTCCTGATGTCTGCCCTTTGGTCATTCAAGCTTCAGTTTTAGGTTACGGACTTGTGTGCGAGCTGCCTCAAACAAATACTGAAACATACTGAGTCGGCGGGTCTCGGTCAGCACCGAGCAGTAGGTGCCAAAGTCCATGCTAACATTCTCTGGTACACCAAACGACCAGTCGTAGCTCTCAGGGTCGGCAGGATCTCGCTGCAAGTCGATAAGTACCTCATACACCGCATCGCTCTGTTCCGTCAACCGCTTGGCCAAGACATCAGATTTCAGGGTTTGGCGCACTTTATCTACATTGGCAGGATAGCGCACCACCTGGATGATGCGTCCACGAACATAGCCTATCTCATCACGCTTCTCGTTGGATGGCCACACCTGTGCCTCCATGCCAATGCGCAGATCGCGTTGCGCGTTATTGTCAGCATAGGCCACCAGCAGGGTGCGCTGCGTATGTTCGCCTGTGGGACTTTCTTGCATGATACTGATAATGGGTTCATAGGCCTCAAACGGCTCATTATCTACTTTCGAGCTGACAACCATACCGTCAACTGTACTTGTTAAGAAACTGTGACTGTCGTCAACCGATACCAGTGCCACCGCCTGTCCCTTTTTTACGATGTCTCCATCGCGTACCATGATAGAACGCACAATGCCCTTATGGGGCAGGTAGATATCGGTAGTTCCCTGTATGGGGAATACTACTCCCGAATAATAGACTTTGTCGCTAACGGTACCGAGCACACCCCATACAATGAATGCCACCAATAATACTGATGCTGCCGTAGCCAACAGATAGGTGGGAACGTATGTCACGCGCAGATGATCGCCAATCTGATCAGGAGACTGTAATGTATCCATAGTCATTTTATAGTTTGTTAATATAAGTCGCTAAGATAAGCAAATAACCCCTATCAACAAAGCTATGAAACCTGACTAATTCATATTTTGTAAATTTTGAGACTTTTATTGAAGATTTTGAGAGTCCCCTACTCATTTCAAAAATCTAACCAAGGTAAAAAGACAATCCCCGCCACTGATGACGGGGATTGTCTGTTAATCGGGGTACATCTTACGCCTTAAAAACTTCCTCGCCGTCCACGATGGTGGCAACGATATTGGCCTGAGCAACTTTCTCGATATCGTCGTGCAGGAAATCACAGTCAAATACCGTCATGTTGGCAATCTTGCCATACTCGATAGAACCCATGCGATGCTCCTGATGCCACTGACGGGCAACGTTGATGGTCATGGCACGCAGCGACTGCTCGCGGGTGATGGCCTCCTTGATATTACGCGGTTGGCATATACCACCCAACATGTACTCTGGAGTCGTGCGCTTTTCTGCCATGTAAATGCTGAACTGGACATTCATCATGGGGGAAACGGGATAGTCGGAATGGAATACCACGTTGGCACCTGCATCATAGAACGACTTGATAGGATAGGCCTGATCTGTAAGTTCCTTACCGACGTAGGCAACTTCCTGCTCGTAAGGACCTCCAGGAATCTTCGCAGTCCACAGCGGAGCCACAGCCGGTACGGAACCGGTTGCTCCCATACGGCGCACATCTTCATCGGTGACGAAGTGCAGATGCGCCAGCACGTTACGCTGATCCAGGTCGCCCGTAATCTTCTCGGCATCCTCAATACAGCCCAGCATGAAATGCGTGGCACCACCACCCTCTGAGTGAACATGAACAGCCATACCCTCCTTGTCGGCCTCAACAATCAGCTGAACCATCTTGTCGTGGTCGTTGAAGCGCTCCACACCGTGATAGCCGGGCTGGTCGGCATAATCCTGATTCTGCCAGCCAGTGTGTGCCTCGGTTACGCCATCGAGGAAGGCCTTGATGCCGACCACGTTGAAGTATTCGCCGCTGTACTTGGCACGGTCAGCAGCCACACGGGCCACCTCAGCCTTCGGGTCAGCCACATTGTCGGGCGACAACAGATAGGCGTAGGTGCGAAGCTTGAGCTTGCCTTCCTTTTCCAATTCATGGTAAGCCCTGACACAATCCTTGTAGAAGATCTCGACACCGGCATCAGCTACACCGGTAAAGCCGCTCTGAAGAGCGAGATCCTGCCATGCGAGCAGGTAGTTCTTGGCATCCTCGAAGGTGGTAGGAAGCTTGGTGATGAGTTCCATCACAGGATTCTCACAGATGTATCCATCGGGATCCCCCTGGGCATCTACGTGCACCATGTCGTAACCCATTCTCTTGGCGTATGCCGCATCAATGCCAGCCCACTGCAGCGCCTTGGTGTTGAGCAGCATGGAATGACCGCCACCCGTCTGCATGATCAGTAGTTTGTCAGGACAGATCTCGTCCAGATATGCCTTAGATACATATTCATCGCTTTCAACCCACCCTGCTGCCAGGTAAAACTGTCGATCAGGATTCTGAGCTATGAACTCCTTGATGATTTCGCGGTATCTGGCGTAGTCGGTCAAGCCCACCTGCCCCAGGTTCGCCTGTCCGATGGCACGATCGCCAGCAAAATAGCCGTGGCAATGGGACTCAAGAAAGCCGGGATAGATGTAGTTGTCACCATAATCCAGCACCTGCGCATCCGCGCCTGCGAGCTTCTTTGCCTCTTCTGCACTGCCGATATAGGCAAATACGCCGTTCTTCACTAATGCGGCCTTGGCAAAGGGTCGCTTTTCATCCATCGTGATGATGTTACCGAGAATAATCGATTTACTCATTTTTCAATAATTTTATGATTGTAGTATTACGCCTATAAAGTTAACAAATTCTCAGCAAAAAAGAAACACGACCCATCGCCCGAGCCGTGTTTTTGCAGATTTTATTAATTAATTTGCAAATTCTGCAACTATAGGATTGCCTGTCCTTAAATCAAAGCCTTCATCCAGGCTCTCACCGACTGTCCTGTCTTGTGCTTGAATGCATTACTAAAGGTGCTATAACTATAGAAGCCGCTCTCCTGAGCCAACTGTTGGATGGTAAAAGAACGCTGAGCAGCAACAGCTTCATGGTAGAGACTGATAAAATGATTGATGCGCAAATCGTTGATATAGGCATTGTAGTTCATGCCCATACTGGAGAAATACTGGCTGAGATAGAAGCGGTTTGTTCCAATGGCTGTTGCGAGCTGTTGTTGGGTCAGGTCGTGCTGCAGGTAGAGCTGTTTGTCAATGCAATGCTGCTGTAGCAATAGTCCAATGCTGTTACGAGTGGATAATGGAAGGTTATCCTCTTCCGCATCGTTAGCGGGAATGCTAAGCTCGCTCAGCGTCTCCACCCGCCACAGGAGATAGACGACAAGTATGATGCCAATCGCCTGAATGGCGTATTGGAAAAGCGGACCTTCGCTTACAAACGCATAGAAAACGATTACCAACAGGATGAAGGCCAGTATTACAAAACTTTGCCATACCTCCTTGTGCTCCAGGTCGGCATAATTATCACGCAGCCAACGTCCATATTGTCTCGTCGCGCGAACCATATATATGACTATGCCTACGCTCAACAGCAGCAGATAGACATATAACATCGGAATAAGATCATAACTTAGGGTAGCAACGCTGTATATTCCTCCTACAACAAACGGTGCTATCATCAAAGCAATAGGCCATAGCGGTCGCCGACGGTCTTGCAGCATGTTGAGCATGACGATGATGACCAAAGGGAAAACAGTCATGCTGTCAAGCAATCCGCCTACAAGGTCGGTCATCATTATATCTTCACTTGAGGTGAGAAAGAATATCGGCATATACCACAAGTGGCACAAAGCAGCGGCGGCAAAGTAGGCTGCAGTCCAGCGGCGCAGGCGCAATGGCGGCGTAACGTCACGGGCAAAGGCATTGCCTTGACGGAATAGCAGGTAACAACTTGCTATCATAGTCATAGCAGTCACTACTGCGTAGAGCATAATAAAGATCGTATTTTCCCGAATCTGATCGTACATGACTGAATGGTATTATTATTGAAATAAATCAAAAACCCTTATAGAAAATAAGCAAGATATGCAGGTAGGTATTTTATAGCACCATCTTTAAAGTAATCTTTTGTGTAAACGAGGTAGCGGTCGTTGGCTATGCGTGAAGAGAACTTCTTGCAGAACTCATCCATTGACACATGGGTTTTGTAAGTGGATGATTTAACTTCCACGGGGACAATCTTGGTTCCTCTTGACAGGAGAAAGTCGATTTCATAATTGTGCTTTCCACTTTCAGTTGGCCATGTGTGGTAGAACAATTTGTTGCCAGAGCAAACAAGCATCTGCGCCACAATATTCTCGTAAAGATAGCCAAGGTTGGACGATAGTTTATCGTTAAGAAGTTTATTGTAAAGAATATTTTCGGTGAAGTCTTTGTCCTTGAATGCAAGCGTAACAAACAGACCGGTATCGCCAACAAACATCTTATACTGGCTCAAGTCTTCGAAGGCAGACATGCCTACATTGGGGTTGTCGCAATGATGCGAGATATTGACTGTCATCGACTTTTCCATTTCAGATATTAACTCAATGAAGTCTTCAGCCTTTGCTCCGGCAATAACGCTGGAGATTTGGTAACGGGAGGCGTTGCTATTAAGTTGGGCTGGGATAGCGGCGAAAATGCGGGCAGCCTTTCCTGAAGGGTCAATTTTATTGAAATCCTCATCGTAGATATTCAGAACAAGGCGCTTGGCATAGTCAACAGCTTCGAAATTGTTTGTGTTTATATAGGCATTAACGGCCTGAGGCATCCCACCAACTAACATATAAAGACGGAAATCGCGTATCAGCTTGCGGTGGGCTTCCTTTAACGGCTGTGGGTGTTCCCACACACTGCGAAGCAGAGGAATGGTAGCGGTATCGCCTAATGCCCAACGAAACTCCTCGTAATCCATCGGATACATGTTGATGCGTTCTTCCTCACTTGGAATCAAAATATTATCTGTGTTTTTGCGGATGGAAATCAGGGAGCCGGTTTCGATATAATCGTAACGATGGTCGCCGACAAACGATTTGATAGCTTGGCGAGCCTTGGGCTGGAACTGCACCTCGTCGAAAATGATGAGCGATCTACGTTCTTTCAGCTGGACGTTATAAATGAGTTGAAGCCTAAGGAAGATGTAGTTGAGGTCGGATACATCGTTGAACAAGTTCAAGACTTCTTGCGAGCATTTGGTGAAGTCGATGAGGATGTAGGAGTCGTACTCGCGCTTGGCAAACTCCTCAACGATGGTGGATTTGCCAATACGACGCGCACCTTGCACCAATAGGGCAGACTTGCCATTGCTTGTCTCTTTCCATTTCAGTAGACGGTCGTAGATCTTACGTTTGAAAATTCTGTCAGTATCCATAAGCCTAATTTTTGTGCAAATATAATGCTTTTTCCTACTTCCTCAAAATTTATTTTGCCGTTTTTCCCAAAATTCTCAAAATTTATTTTTCACATTACCACCTCTAAACCAACAGCAGCACCCATATGGATGCTGCTGAGCGGTTAAAAAAGAATAGAACCTGTTAGTTGCAATAATGCCGCACAAGCTACACGCTTGTGTTAGCAGACCCTCTTGGAAGATCCGTTTCCAAGACGCTCTGCCCAAGACATCATCAGGTCCTCGCGCCTTCCGAAGATATCCTTCTGCATGCCGATGGTGTCGTCAAAGACCATCGTCTGGCGGTCGTCACCCGAGAACTTCTTCCACTCGTATTTGTCGGTGGAGGGGTTGCCCGTGCGTGCGAAGTTTGTCCACATCTCCTTTGAGACGTGGCGGAACTCGCAATCCTCGGTGCTGACGATCTCTCCGCTCCCCATCGGGTCCGGTACGGGATTATCGAACAGGTACGGAATCTCGGCTGAGTGCATTACACCAATATAGGAGGTTGTTACCGGCTTCCTGACGAAGTACATATAGGTGTTGCCGCCGGCGGCAGCGTGCCGGATGGCCATATCGGTGTTGCCGGCGCGGAAATTAATGTCGTTGCAGTACTGCTCCAGCTTCTTCAGTTCGCTTTCGCCAGCCATTGTGGCCATAAATTCATCATACATGGCCTTCTCCTGCTCATTGAGCAGCGCGCGGTCCCTCTTCGCAATCCACCTGAGCGTATCCGCAAAGCCTTCTTCGCCGCCCTCGGACGGAACAAAGTACCGGATCTCGTCCAGGTTGGACCCGATCATCAAATCAATTTTGGCCCGCTTCTCGTCTCCCCACATCCTGTACAGGTCCGCCCGGTCCTCGGGCAGCGTCACGCCGTCCAGGAGAGGGAAGTTGGCAAATCCAAGAAGGCTGTTCTTGTCAATCATGCCGGCTTTTAAAGTGGCATCTAAAAGCTGCTCGGTAGTGAGGGCCATAAGCTCGTCCATGGTCTGGCAGCCCGTTGCGGTGAGGAAGTTCTGCGTGACGTGGATGCCGTGCTCCATGGTGTCGGTGTATGCGATGTTGGCGCTCTGCGCTATGCATCTTTTGAAAAGTCCCTCGCTTCCTTCGATGAGCGGGAGGAAGGTGACGCTGGCCGATCCTGCCGACTCGCCGAAGATCGTCACGTTATCCGGATTTCCGCCGAAGCCGGCGATGTTTTTCTGTATCCACCTCAGGGCCTCAAGCTGGTCCAACAGGCCAAGGTTGCCGGCCTCCTTGAAGTTCTCTCCGCCGGGAACCCGCTCAAAGTTCATGAAGCCCAGGAAACCCAGCCGGTAGTCGATGGACACAAACAGGGTGTCGGGGCACTGTTTGGCAATGTTGGTGAGGTCGTACAGGGGCGACGCCTGGGATTCAGAGCAGAACCCGCCTCCGTGAATCCACACCATGACCGGCTTCTTGCTGTCCGTGAAGCTGGTATTGCAATAGATGTTCAGCACTAAGCAGTCCTCACCGAACTCCGCCGTTCCCATAGAGTCGTTCATAGGACCGACAGGAACGTGGCCGGGCTTTGTGGCGTCGTACACGCCGTCATCGTCTGCGGCAGGAAGGGCCTTCTGCCATCGAAGCTTCCCCAGCGGCTGCGTTGCATAGGGGATGCCCTTAAAGATAATCAGTTCGTCGGTCTTCTTTCCGACGAAGGTACCGTTGTTGCACTTGACGGCTAACGACTTGTCGTAATTGCCGTCTGTAATCTTTTTGTTCTCATTCATGGTATTATCTCCTATTTCTTATTTATATATACCCAATTGCCACTCACCATTGTACGCAGAACTTTCGCTTCGGCTATGTGCTCGGGATCGCAGGCGGTGACGTCCTCTTTCAGCACCACCAGATCGGCCTCCTTGCCAACGGTGATGCTGCCCAGACGGTCTTCACACAGCATCTGATAGGCCTCGTTCAGGGTGGTGGCTTTAATCATCTGCTCTATGGTAACCCGCTCTGACGGCCAATGCAGGGTTTCCGGCTGGCCGGGAACATGACGGGTGACGCCTTTCTGCATACCCGTGAGCGGATAAGCCGGATTTTCAACGGGATAGTCGCTGGCCGATGTTACAACCACGCCGGCATCGAAGAAGGATTTCATGGGCAGTTGAGCCTCTGTGCGCTCCTTTCCCAGAATCGCCACCATCATATCCAAGTAGCTTTTATCCATGCCGAACCAGTGCGGGTCGGTGACCGCAATCACTCCCAGCTTGGCCATACGGGGAATGTCCACCGGATCCACTAGTTGCAGATGCGTGACGGCGTCCCTGTAATTGTGCGGTCCGGTCTGCTCCAGCGCTTTCTCCATGGCATCCAGGGTAAAGGCCAGCGCTCCATCGGCCATGGTATGTGCATGCACCGTGAAGCCCAGTTCGTGGGATCTTCTGTAAACGGCCGTAAGGGTTTCCAGGTCGAAGCGAAGCTGTCCGCGGTACTGATGCTCCTGGGACCAGGAATCGCTGTATGGCTCTTTTGCATAGGCGGTAGCGGGCGGCATGCCGATGGTTCCGTCCACCTGAACCTTGATGTTGGTAAGCTTAAACATGGGGCCCATGGTACGGTCGCGGAGCTGGGCTGCATGTTCTATTTCTGCCATGGTATCGTGCCCCTGCGCCTGAAATACCTGGTAAGCGGCAAAGATGTGCATACGCAGTTTCCCCTCCATGTCCAGCTGATGGCAGGCCTCTGCCGCATTGTCGGTGGAGTCCCAGTTGATGATGGGATCAAGAATCAGGGTCTCTCCGTGGGCCAGGTATTCTTCCTGGAAATACAGGACAGCTTCTTTGTACTGCTCTACGGAAAAAACAGTGAGCGGTTTCAGCAGATCCATGGCTCCTTCGCGGAAACAGCCCGTTGGATTGCCTTCTTTGTCACGGACAATAATGCCATCGCTCACATCGGGCGTGTTCTTATCGATACCTAGCCGATCCATAGCGGCATGGTTCACCCAGTAGGAATGATGACCGATGTCGGCCAGGACGATGGGCCTGTCCGTGAGGCCCTCCAGCATGTCGGCGGTCAACTCATCTGAGGGCATAAAACCTGCGCCCTGGATAACCTCCAACTCCGGATGCTTGTGAGCAAACTCACTGATGGTTTTCAGATGCTCTTCCAGACTTCCATAAAGGTTCAGGTGCACCGTAAACAGCGTCTCTGTGGCTCCTGGAGCAATGTGACCATGCCCTTCGCCAAAACTTGGCAGGATGATACCACCCTCCTGCCGAAGCACTTCCGTGCCAGGGCCGATATAATCCTTTACGCCGGCTTCATCGCCGACATAGATAAACTTGCCGCCGGCAATGGCTGCCGCTTCGGCCTTGGACTGGTTCTTATCTACGGTATAGATGTTACCAAAAATGACTTTATCTGCTTTCATAGTTTATTGTTATTATATGTGATTTACTATGATATCGGCTATGTGCTCGGGATCGCATGATGTTGCAAAGAATTAGCGCCTTAGTTATTGCGCTAAGATAAGAAAAATCATACAAAAAAAATAGCCCTGAATGTTATGCTTTCAAATATTGTAGATTTTGAAACAACTTTTGAAAATTTTGAGACTCGATTTCATTAGTGTCCCGTTAAAAATGGGACACTAATGACAAGAAATCACTGAAACATCTGTTTGACAGCTTTGTCTCGAAGATCCTTGAAACGGATGGTCTGAGGGCTGTCGTTCAATATGACATTGTAGGAGTGTGGTACGCCAGTCTCGATGAACGAATCTACTTGTACACCAGCCTTCGATAACTGTTCTACAAAGGCCTTATCCTCGTGAACGAAGAGGTCGAGGGTGCCGACGATAAGAAAAGTACTGGGGAAACCTTTGAGTTGTTCCGGTGTGGCCACCGCCGGGGAGTAATAAATCATCTCGTCGGCAGGAATATCCTGTCCATGCTGCAGAAGGGCCCAGCCCATGACAATCTCATCTTTATGCCATACGAACTCGCCAGTCATATCGTCTGGATGGAGGTCTTCGGGACCACCGGTGCGATAGTCGAGCATCGGATAAATAAGCACCGCGCCTTTTACAGGCACGTTGCCCTTGTCTTTGTTCCACAGCGCCATACGGGTAGTTAATCCGCCGCCAGCGCTTTCGCCCATGATGACGATATTGTTACCATCCACATGCAGCTCATCACCATGTTCATGGACATAGGCCAGACCCGCATAAACCTCATCCAGTTCTATGTGATAAGTGTATGACGGATCGGTAGTCAGCGTATATTCTGGAGAGAACACCGTGGCCTTGAGCCTGTTGGCCATCTCGCGGAAGTCGTTGCCGTACATCGTAGCGTTGCCTGTTAGGTAGCCGCCTCCATGACAATAGTACACGACGGGCGTCTTCTCGTTCGGGCTGACATTATCAGGACGATAGAAATAGATCGTAAGTTTCTGTCCTGCCTTGGGGCTGTCGATGGTGAAGTTCTCGCCCTGATCCTGTTTGATGCTCGAAAATTTAGCCTCTAAATCCTTGTCAAGGAGAATTTCCTTATACTCATCTGCAATGAGGTTGTAACTCTTGGGAAGAGTTGAACTTGGATTGGGATTGTCATCTTTGCTACTGCATGAAAAGAGTGCCGTTGTCGTGCCGCAAATGAGGATGGCGGCCATCATCCACTTTCTCATTATTCTCATATTACATATTTTAAGGTGGTAAATTTGCTAACAAAAATAAGCAAACCCACCTAAAACTAATTGGTCCTTTGAGTCTGATGAATCAAGTTTTGAGAATTCTGAAACGGATTTTACAATTCTGAAAGCCCCGAAAGCAATAACAATCTTGCTCATTTCACATTGTTATGCATCCACTCCGTTGCAGTCATTCCCATAATCTGCTTGAAGGCGGCGCTGAAGGTGCTATAACTGCGGAAACCGCTCTGATAAGCCAGTTGCTTGGCTATCATAGGCTGATGGGAAGTTGCTGACTTATGGTAGAGATTGATGAAGTGTTGGATGCGCAGACCATTGATATAGGCATTGTAAGTGATGCCCTGCGTAGCGAAATACCTGCTGAGATAGAGGCGGTTGGTACCAATCAGTTTGGAAAGTTGATTGGCGGTAATGTCGTACTGCAAATAGAGTTGAGCATCCTCGCAATACTTCTTCAACAATGGCCCGATGTTGCTGCGAATGGATAAAGTAGTGACCATTTCTTCTGTTGTATCATTAACGGGAATGCTCAAATCGCTTAACGTTTCCACTCGCCATAGGAGATAGCAGATTAGTACGACGAGAATCACCTGCATGGCGTATAGGTAAAACGTGCCTTAATTTTAGGATAAATTAATTCCCAATAGAGTAGCTTCTGGCTTGGCTTCGTGAATCTCTGTCACAAAGTCGGGAGCAGAACCAACAGCAGCACCCATATGGATGCTGCTGAATGATTCAAAAAATTTGGCGTATTTTGAACTAAAGCATACACAAATTTGGCTGTATCCATTAAGAGTTGCATAATAAAAACTATTTTTCTTACGAAATAGATACATGTTGATATATATACTTTATGATGGTTTTGTAATCGTTCGTATTAGTTAAATATTTAGTTTCATTACTCTCGTGCGGCGACAATATCCATCAGGTAGTGAGGGGTAAAGTACTTGTCCATGAACTGGTAATAGCCCAGCAAGGGGAGCACGGCCTTGTACTGCTCGGCCAGCAGGCCCCGTTCGACGCGCATGTCATCCGGCCCGGCGATGTTCAGGACGTTCGGGTCGTCGGCTGAATAGGCCTTCCATTCCACCTTGTCTGTCGAAGGATTGCCGCAGCGCGCGAAATTGGTCCACATCTGCGGAATGGCCGTAAAGATCTCATCGGGGATGTTCGTGCCGTTGAATTCGCTGCTTGTCCCGATGCCGCGAAGGTTGAACACGAATATGAGCTCCACGGAATGGGCTGCACCCACATCCGCGTTGCTGCCCGGGTACGACCAGTAGTAGCAGAACGTCTTGTTGAACGCGCTCTGCGTGTCCAACTGTTGGAGCATAGGGACCCTGAACATAAGCTCATTCATGAACTCCGTCTCGATAAGTCCCGGCTCCTGGTTCCTGCAGACACGCCAGAATTCCTCATAATACTTCTTGTCCTCTTCCTTCAGGCAGAGGGCAGCATCGCCCACGGCGCGCGAGGCGAATAACTTCTGTTCTTCCAGGGTCAGATTCACGCCTTCGCCCATGAACAGCCGGGCCTCGTCGGCCGTGCTGCCTGCCATGATGGAGATGTGCTTTGCATAGCCTTTCCTGTATAGCTCGATGGGCGCCTCGGGAAGCACCTCTGTTCCGTAGTAGGGGCAGGATGTGAACTGGCCGACCGCTTCATCATACGCCTTCTGGAGCTCCTCTTCGCTCAGCGCCATAATCTCGTCCATGGTCTTGCAGCCGGTGTACTCGAGCAACGCCTTGGTCTTGCCCTGTGCGGATTCGCAGTCAACTGGGAAAGCCAAGGTGGTCGAGCCGCTCTGGGCGATGACCTTCTGGAAATACTGGTTCGCCTCTTTCATGACCGGCAGAATGGAGACAGAGCCGCCGCCAGCGCTTTGTCCGAAGATGGTCACGTTGTCAGGGTCACCGCCGAAAGCAGCGATATTTTCGTGCACCCACCTGAGTGCCATAGCCTGATCCAGCAGGCCGTTGCAGGGCGCCGTCTTGAAGTTTTCTCCGCCGGGCACTGACGAGAAGTCCATGAAGCCGTACATGTTCAGGCGGTAGTTGATGTTCACCATAATGATGTCACTCTGCGCCTGAACGAGGTTAGCTCCGCTATAGGAGGCCTCAGAGCCCGAGCCTACAACGTATGCTCCGCCGTGTATCCACACCATAACCGGCTTCTTCTCGGTCTTATCGTCGGCGTTAAGCCAGATGTTCAGGTAGAGGCAGTCCTCGGATTCCAGCTTCTGTACGCAATCCTCATATCCGAGTGAGCCGTGAGCGCCCTTTCCGTAGTACTTGGCCTCGAAGATCCGGTCGCTCGCGTCCACGTACTCAGGCGCCTTGAAGCGGCGCTCGCCCACGGGCGCTTTCGCGTAGGGGATGCCTAGCCATGATGCGACCCCGTATTCCTCGGTTCCGACAAAGGTGCCGTTCACGCACTTCACGGCAAGGGTCTTGTCGTAATCTCCCTTGATCTCGCTGTTAAGGTACTCGTACGACTCGAAACGGACCAGATCCTTGAATTCTCTTTTTTGTATTTTGCCACAAAAATATACCTCTGCCGGTTTATTGTAACTGAAACCCACATGCTCCGCAGTAAGCAGGTCGTTGTCAAACACCAGGAAGTCCGCATCCTTACCAACGGTAATGGAACCCTTGGTGGCCTCGATGCCCAGCTGCTTGGCGCCATTAATGGTAAAGCCAAGAAACATTTCTTCTATGCTCATCCTCTGGTCTTCTGGAGGAAATACCTTATCAACTCTATAATATTCAGGTAATTTGGTCTTTTCTGTGGTCTGGCGCGTCATGCCGATCTCCATGCCCAGATAGGGGTTCCAGCATTCAAAATCCTCGAAGGTGATGTTATCGCTTGACCAGGTAACCAGGGCGCCGCTATCCCAAATCGTCTTGCAGCGGAACTGCTTCTTGGAGCGCTCCTCACCCAGCCATACAGCACTGATAGCAGGGTCATCGGAATGCCACCACGGTGTAAAATTCGCAATGACGCCCAGCTTCGCGAAACGATCCAGATCTGCATCGTCCTGAATCTCCAGATGGGCACAGGTGACCTTCACGTGGAAGTTATCTCCCAACTCTTTTTTAGCTATTTCCACGCCGTCAAGCACCGTGCGGGACGCACGCTCACCAACGGTATGAACGTGCAGGTCCAGATTGGCCTCATTGAGATTCTTCAAAAGCGCTGCAATGCCCTCTGCCGAAAAGGCGGTAGAGCCTGTGGTATGCACATCTACGTAGGGTGTGACCATGGCCGCGGTGTGAATCCTCTGGGTGCCGTCCATGAAAATCTTCATGGTGTGAACCTTCACATGCTCTGTGTTATACTCACGCTGCATGCGCTTCAGCTCCTTCAGAGCCTCCTCTGCATCCCGTTCTGCGTTAACGACAAGACTGCCGTCAACATAAATGGGCAGTTTACCCTGCTTGTCCAGTTCGCACAGGCGCTTATAGACCTTCTCGTGGAAGTTCATATCCCCCGGAAGACCTGCATCAAAGACTGCTGATACTCCGTATTCGACGGAGAAATCAATCCAACGCTGCAGCGCCGCGTCAACCTGCTCATCGGTCAGTTCCATCGAGCTGTCCAAAATGATGGGGATTTCCGTTGCGCCTTCATACATATTTCCGGTCACATGTCCATCCTTACGTACATAATAGGCAAGTCCAGGTATAGGATCCGGTGTGTCGTCGGTAATGCCGTGTTTCTCAAGAATCTTGGAATTTACCCAGATGCTGTGTCCTTCGCCTTCCTGAATTTGCAGTTCGGCATTCGGACAGATAGCGTCCAACTCCTCTTTCACAAAATCCTCTCCTTCTTTCAGGAACTTTTTCTCCAAAAGGAATCTGTAACGCTTTTCGCCGGGATTATCCTTGATATATTTCGCCATAATCTCCAGTGCTTCTTTTTTTCCGTTGGGTTCAAGACGTTCTCCCATAGGTGCGTACTCAAACCCCACTGGGATGGTTATATGGACGTGGCTATCGATGATGCCGGGCATGATGAACTTGCCGCCCAGGTCCGTGACCTCTCCCTCATATTTTGAGAGGCCAGCCTCATCTCCCACATAGACAAACTTGCCATCTTTTACCACCAGCGCGGTGGCCTGCGGATTGTTCTGATCCGAAGTAAAAATCTTCGCATTCTTGATAATCAGGTCGGCTTTCTTCGTCGTGCATGAACCAAAGACCGCAGCTATGCCCAGAATAAGGGCAATAGGGAGTACCCACTGTTTAAAACTTTTCATAATCTATAATTTTTAATTCATTTTTATCTCCGAGATAAACGCACAAAGCTATAGAGGTTTACAGTGCTAAAATAAGTAAATTACCCCAAACAACATAGACCCGAATGCTTGGTGCATTCAGATTTTGTAGATTTTGAAACAAATATTGAAGATTTTGAAACTATAGTTACAGATGATTCGTTGTTTGTATTTCCTTTTACAGAACTCTTATGATGAAGCCCGCCACAAAATTGAGTTCCTTATTGGCTGGAGATGCTATCAGTTCACCATAAATGGGCAGAGTGAATTTCTTGGTAATGGGAATGTTCTTAACGGCTTTGAGTGAGACTGATTGGAACGCGAAACGCTCAGTCTCATAATAGTCAGAAGCCCAGGGCACAACCCCCGCTTTGGCCAGACATTCCAGACCGACCAGCCGGAACGGTGCCGAGATTTCAAAATAGGAGCTGAATGCGCGCTTGCCATCGACCTCTTGATAGTCATTGCCAGCAAAGAATGTTTGCCAAGAAACTGCCACCGGTCCGAAATCATACTCAATGGCACCTTCGAAGCTATGCCCAGTTTCCCTGGACCGGTAGAAGAAATAGCGTGTATCGCCTGAATCATTCCAATAGTCAATGATACTCAGCGTGAGGCCACCTGTCGTGTAGGAAAGCGTCAAGTCAATCTCATTACTGGATTTAGTCAATCCGGTGCTGCCCCAAACCGAGAACGCCAGTCCTTTCCAACCCAACGACAACTCAGGTTGTATAGCCGAAGAACCCATGTGTAATCCGCGCCACACATAGGAGCTGACAAATTCAAGGGTAAGGTCAGCCTCCACAGTGCTTTGTGCATGCGCAGTGTTCAAGCCGACCATAATCAGCAATATTGACAAAAGTCTCCGCATTTTCATTCGTTATTATTTATTGCAATCATATACTCTCTCTTATCTTTCCTTTATCTCGCCATATAGTGCCAGTCCTTTTACTGAGAATGCCGCTGCTAAGTTACGAATAATTTTATACTCTTATGCCTAGGATGAAGTCTAAGCTGGTGGCAACGGAAAATTTATGGCTCTTGCAGCCAACGCCGAAATACATGTTGGCCAGCTTGGGAAAGTAGATTTTTGCCCCAAAACGCTGGTATAAGAAACCATCCTGCTCGGCAACGCCCAGGTGTTTGTAAAGATAGGCACCCACCTGAAGCCAGGCGGTAAAGTTGCCGTAATGTACCTGTTGGACAGCCGATAAGCCCATGCTTAGGGGGTGGTAATCGTAGTTCTCCGGATGCAGTTCGGGATGAAGGATGCGTTCGCTCATAGCCACACATTGCTGAAATTCACCAGGAAAATAGAAGAAGTCCAGACTCATGCCTGATGAAAGTGTGGGAATGTATTGATAGCAGGCACTGGCGCCAAAGGTGTAAGTGGGCCATGGTCTTGTTTCACCCGTGGCCTCCCATTCCTGCGAGCAGCGGTGAACACCGTAACCGACATACACTTCATAGAGCATATGCTTTTTGAAAAACGTACGGGGGGAAACTTTGTGTTCCTGAACCTTGGGCTCTTCTAACGTGTATCGGGCCGATGCCAACACTTCCAGTCCGTTGAATCCCTTGTTGGGATATGCCTGACGGCCAGTGGACAGATGCGTAAAACGTCCCACTAAGCCCAGCTCCAAATGGCTGGATGGTCGGTAAGCCACACGCAGGCTGGGACCAAGATAGGCCATCATACCGGAACTGAAAATGTTGTTATCGGGATTGTCAACCTTGTCGTAGATGGCGCTGGTGAATCCCACTCCCAAAGAGAATTCGTAACCAAAGGAGAACTTCCGAGTACGGATGAGGTCCCTTTCAAAAAAGCCATAGACGGAGATTAGGTCGTTCAAGTGGGATTTCCCTACCCAATCTAAGTGACTGGAGCCCTTCCAGTTCACTCCTATCCCTATATTAGGATAGTTGTACAGGGAGGCATAGGACGTAGGGTCGTCGGAATAGAGATAGTGACCGATGCGCAAATCTACCGAAGGATACCAGAAGGAATGCGCCAGTTTTTCGTAGTGTTCCGGCGTATGCCCCATGTAGCCCACGCCCGCAAGAGCGGTTATATTCCACCGATGCTTCTTCTCTTGCGCCTTCAGCGGCACAAAAACTACTAGCAGCAGGACAGTCAGGAAGAGGGCGATAACCTTTTTCCTTATCCCTTCCAAACACACCTCTTCCGACTGTCTGTATTTTGTCATTCTTTTTGCTCCGTTACGAAACAAGCCACGAGGCCATAGGTGATGGTAGGACGAATCCAAATCTCTACAAGCAGATAGTCTGTGTACTCATCGATAGGCGCAATGAATATGGCATAGTTATAGAGTGCGGCAATGATCATATCGATGATGCAGATGGCCCATAGGTTGCTCTTGGTGTAGCTCTGCCAGTCCTTGCGGGCATAGAAGAATGTAAGCATGAGGAGCAGCAGCACCGAGAGGGTGAGACATGCCAAGTGGAGTCCGTAGAAGGACAAAGGCGGCGCGAAGAGAATGTCGCGCAGCAGCACCGTCATACCCACACAGAGGGAACACCAGTAGTTGAATTGTTGCGTGGTGATGCGGTAGTTGAAGAAATACATCCAGATCATCACCAGACAAGCGATGTAAAACAGGTTAAGCACCAGTTCTGGCCACGACTCACTCAATCCGAAATGGGTTACAGCATAGAGCATAACACCCACTGACACCATTCCTGCCACTGCAGTGATGCCAATGTCGAAAATCTTAGCACTTTTCTTGAATCTTGTTTCCATAATATTTAATTATTCAATTTGTTTCTCAAAGCTAATCATGTTTCACCAAACAACAAAGCTACAAATACTGTTAGTTTCAGAATTTGCAAATTTTGAAACAATTATTGAATATTTTGAAAGTCACCCTGCTGATTACAATAATCTAGCTCCCAATTTTTACTTATATTTGCAGCATGATAAATACTTACATACATGAAAGCAAAAGTAACACTTGAGAAAATTAACAATGTGGTAGAGCCTAATGAAGAAAGCAAACTCTATCAACTTTATGACGGAATAATGCTGTTAGCCATCATCATTGGTATCATTCCATTGATGTTCCGCACACAAACCACCCTATTCAAGTATTTTGATCTCATATCCTGTCTATGCTTTGTGGTTGACTACATCGTAAGGTGGGCAACATGCGGCATCCGATCTAAAAATAATAGTTGGTTCAACTACCTCATCTACCCTATTACGCCGATGGCTATTATTGACATGCTTTCAATACTACCCACCATCAACCTTATAGCGCCATCTTTCAAATTAGCACGTTTCACCCGTGTATTTAAATTATTGAGGATCATTAAGTTCACTCACTACTTTGAATCATTGGAGATAATTATCGAGGTAATAAGAAAACAAAAAAGGATATTGCTCACAGTCCTTTCACTGGCCATCTTCTATACGGTATTAACCGCCATGATCATGTTTAATGCAGAAGAAGAGATCAATCCTGCTACAGGAGAATACTTGTTTGCCAACTTCTTTGATGCATTCTATTGGGCCGCATGTACTCTAACCACCGTTGGCTATGGTGATTTGTACCCAATCTCTGAAATTGGAAGGGCCATCAGCATTGTATCTTCCTTTGTGGGAATCGCCATTATAGCGCTGCCTTCGGGTGTCATTACCGCAGGCTTTATGAATGAACTGAAGCGAAGAGCGCTTGAAGAAGAAAAACGAGAAAGAGAAGAAAGAGAGAAAGAGTGGGAAGAAGATGAAGAATATCAATAATGATACTTTTTTTGGAGTGCAACCATAAACATGCTTCCCACGGTGGCTGCCATCAGTTCGGCGAAAACAATAGCACACCAGATGCCGTCAACGCCAAACAGTAATGGCAACAGGAGTACAGCTCCAAGATCAAACACAAACGTACGCAAACCGGATATCAGTGCCGATACCTGCCCGTTGTTCAGAGCGGTAAAGAAGGCTGAGCAGAAAATAGCCATTCCTGTGAACAGGTAGGCGGCAGAGAAAATACGAAACGCGTGTACGGCGTCCGGCAACAGACTCTCAGCTCCTTGCATAAACATGGCGGAGAATGGGTGGGCAAGTACTTCCGAGAGGACAAACATAGCAATGGATACAAGTCCGATGAGCCTCAAACTCCTTATTCGCAGACTTTTAAGCTCTCTGTGATTCTGTGCACCGTAATGATAGCTGAATACCGGTCCTATTCCATTGGAATATCCTACAAAAATGGCGTTAAATATCAGGCTGACATACATCAGCAGGCCATAAATGACAACGCCATCTTCCCCCGCATATTTAAGCAGCTGAATGTTATAGACAATCGCTACTAAGGAGAAGGCTGCTTCCTCCATAAATTCAGAGGATCCGTTTGTCATGGATTTGACAACCGCCCTGCCATCCCATACAGGCTTTACCAGTGCCAGAAGGCTGTCATTCTTTCGAAGAAAATAGATGAGAGGAAACACACCACCCACGATTTGGCTCAAGGCTGAAGCCGCCGCCGCACCTGCAAGACCCCATTGAAAGCCGATGATAAAAATAGCATCGAATGCAATGTTGCTAAGTCCTGCAAGTACGGTGACAGCCAACCCTAGCCTTGGCTTTTCAGCAGTGATAAAAAAAAGCTGGAACTCATACACCCATATCCATGCGGGTAGGGCCAGAATAAAGATCCTTCCGTACAACACGGTGTCTTCAAGGAGTTGTCCTTCGGCACCCAGCATGGTTGTAACCTGGGGCATAAAGATAAAACCCGTCACCATCATCAAAGCACCCAAACAAGAGGATACCAGTACAATCAGGGAAAACAGCCGATTCGCCTTATCCTGATTCTTTTCTCCCATCGTCTTGGCAATCAGTGCGCTACCTCCAACACCGAACATATAGCCTATCGTTCCGAGGATATTCAATACTGGCATGATCAGGTTGACCGCTGCAAATTCCGTCGTTCCCACAAAATTAGCGACAAAAAATCCGTCCGCAATGATGTACAGGGAAGCGAATATGTTCATCACAATAGGTGGTAACGTAAACTGCAACAGTTTACTGTAGGTAAAATGCTCTGATAAATGGATTCGAGATTTCATCTTAGCTCCTTGGGCATTAATTCATTTTCTTACCTTCGAAGTACACCTCTGCCGGCTTGTTGTGGCTGAAGCCCTCTTTCTCTGCTGTAAGCAGGTCGTTGTCAAACACCAAGAAGTCGGCATCCTTGCCGGCCTCGATGGAACCCTTTTTGGCCTCGATACCCAGCTGCTTGGCACCGTTGATGGTATAACCTATAATCATTTCCTCGATGTTCATCCGCTCCTCTGCCGGTGGATTCGGAATTGGGCTTATGCAGTAGGGAGGAACACTGGTCTTCTCCGAAATGGTGCGAGTCATACCAATCTCCATGCCCAGATAAGGACTCCAGGTTGTGAAGTCACCATAGGCCACGTTGTCGCTAGACCAAGCCACCGTAGCGCCAGAGTTCCATACCGTCTTACAGCGGTACATGTGGGTAGCGCGCTTTTCGCCAAGCATCGAGGTCAGTATGCCAGGGCCGCCACCATTATGCCACCAGGGGGTGTAATTCGCAAACACGCCCAGCTTCGCGAAACGATCCAGATCTGCGTCGTCCTGCACCTCCAGGTGGGCGCAAGTAACCTTCATGTGGTATTTGTCGCCCAGCTCCTTTTGGGCAAGTTCTACGCCGTCCAGCACCACGCGGGAAGCAGCCTCACCAACGGTGTGCACGTGGAGATCCAGCCCGGCCTCGTTGAGGGCCTTCAGGATTTCGGCCACCTGAGCGGGCTTGAAGGCCGTAGTACCCGTTACGCCGGTATCAACATAAGGCGTAACCTGTGCTGCGGTTTCGATCTTCAGGGTACCGTCCATAAAAATCTTCAACGTATGCACCTTCAGGTGTTCCGAGTTGAACTTGCGGTTGAAACGCTTCACCTCCTCTATGGCCTCGTGCATCTTGCTCGGACGGGTGAGCACATAGCATCCGTCAATGTAGGTCTGCAGCTTGCCCTCCTTATCCAGTCTACACAAAATATCATACATCCGCTCATGGATGGGGTTGTGTTCTGGGAAGCCAGCGTCGAAAACAGCGCTTACACCGGCATTCTTAGAATATTCTATCCAGCGCGAAATAGATGCGACGATCTGCTCGTCAGTCAGGTCGTTAACTCCGTCAAAGAGGACGGGCCAACTGGCGGTTTCAAATGAGTTGCCGGTCACATGGCCATCCTTGCGAACATAATAAGCCAGTCCCGGTACGGGGTCCGGAGTATCGTCGTAAATACCCATCCTTTTCAGGACCTTGGAGTTCACCCAGTTGCTATGGCATTCGCCTTCCAGGAGGATGAGCTCGGTGTCCGGGCACACGGCATCCAGGTCTTCCTTGGTAATTTCCTCCCCGTTCAGGAAATGGCGCTCCAGCAGGAAGCGGTAGCATTTCTGGCCGGGATGTTCCTTGACGTAGGCAGCCATGAACTCCATGGCTCCCTGCTTTCCGTTGGGTTCGAAACGTACGCCCAGGTCAGCGTAGTCAAATGCGACAGGAATGGTTACATGCACATGGCTGTCGATAATGCCTGGCATAATGAACTTGCCGCCTAAATCAGTGACTTTGCCCTCATAGGCTGAAAGGCCGGCCTCATTGCCAACATAGACAAACCTACCATCCTTAACTACCAAAGCGGTTGCCTTGGGATTCTTCTTGTCCGAAGTAAAAATCTTCGCATTCTTAATAATCTGATCTGCTTTCATGGTATTCTCTCCTTATCTATTTATTAATTATTATCATACTTGGTCTAAAAATAACCCTAGAAATTCACTAAGAACGAAAGACCCAGCGTCAGGTAGTTCATGCTCTTGCGGGTCTTGTACTCTCTGACTTCCACACCCAGACCGTCGGCGTAGTCGCTTGTAGAGGTTATCAGCGCAGTGTCCGTCAGTAAACCGGCACCAGTGGTCATACCCTTCTGCACGAAGTGGAAAGGATCGTACTTAGCCGTAAAAGTCTTGCGGGTGTAATCGTAGTCACAGAAAAGACGCCAAGAGAAATTGGACTTGTAACGATAGGTGAGCGAGAGGCCTGTGCCAAACGAGGTGGATGACTTGGCACCCACGGTAAGGTATTCCCATTCGTCTGTCCATTTGTTACCCGTATTGTTGGGATATTGCAGGTCGTTAAGCGACAAGGTGGGGTCGCCACTGGGCTGCTGCTGACCAGGACGGTTGTCGAGTCCCATCGTGTAGCTGATATCTTTCATGTTACCCTCGGCGTAGCCGTCGATGTCCAGCTCCTGTGTGATGGAACGACCGATAAGCGCCTTGGTACCCAAAGAGAAGTGGGTGCCAAGTGGCAGGTTGAAATAAAGGCCCAAACTGCCTGTGAACTCTGTGATATGGTCGCTCTTCACGATGCCATAGCTATTGGTGACAGGAGCATTGGCATTCCAAGCACTCTCCGACTCTGTCTTATAGCCCACTTTGTCCAGGAAGGTAAGCGCATTCTGGGTTCTTTCAGCCTCGGTGGTACCAGGCAGGTAGTCACCAGGAAAAGCTGACTGATAGAGGGGCTGCAAGCCCTCCCAAGCATAAAAATCCTCAACGGCCACATAATTGGCAAAGTCGCCGAAATCCTTGGCAGACTGTGCCCTTACCCTAAGACGGCCACCCACGCCAACGTATTTATTGAAGAAGTAGGCTCCCTCGGCATCGACCACAGTGGCAGCACGGAATTTGATGCCCACTTTCTGTCCCTGACTCTCAAACTCGAGGTTCTTACCGCCAAGGCCCACACCCATAGAGACGCTGAAGAAAGTAGGCTTTTCATTTTCGAGTATCAAATCGTTGCGCAGCAGTCCCTTCTGTTTGAACAGCAGGTCCATGAGGGCATAGCCTAACTCACCGGACAAAATACCGATGCCGGCACCTGACATGACATCACTGATCCAGTGACGGTTGTTGAGCACACGCATCACACCTGTTGCCGTAGCCACACCATAGCCGGCCACAGACCACCAGGGAGAACGGGTAAGACCATATTCCTTGTGGAGCAAGGTAGCACCGACGAAGGCTGTTGCTGTATGTCCTGAAGGCCATGAGTTGGCGGTAGAGCCGTCGGGACGCATCTCCTTGGCCGTATATTTGATGCCATTGACGAAAATGGCCATGACACCATAAGAAGCGGCAGCACTTGCCAGCAAGCGAGGCCAGCTACTGCGACCTTGATAGCCAGCCAGCTTCAAACCTATCACCATGGCAGGGCCGAAGAATTGGGTATAGTCGTCGATGCCTGTCTTGAAGTCTGTCAGCAACTGGGTGTTTTTCTTACCTCCTTGCTCTGCTTTCGCATTGACGCGAAACATTGCCTTGTCACCTTTGATGGCCCAGCCACCCAAGAAGAGTGGTACACCCACGAAGGTCATATCGTCCATGAACTTGTAGGGTTTAACATCTGGATTTGTCTTCAACTTGAAAAGAGAAAAGTCCATCTTAGGACTGGCCGTCGGAGCCACCATGGCTAAGCTAAGAGAGGACGGCTTGGATAGATTGACCGATTCTGTTTTCAATACGGGTTCTTCGAGCAGAGATGATTCCATGGCTCGGAGGCTTTCCGCGTTAGCCTGCATTGTCAGGCCAACTGTCATCAATGTGAGAAAAAATCGAATTTTCATAACATTATTTTTAAGATTAAATATTGCAAAAGTTATTGAGGTTTTCAGTGCTAAAATAACTAAAAACTCCCAAATAACATCAACCTGAATGCACGTGCATTCAGGTTTTGAAAATTTTGAAACAAAAATTGCAGATTTTGAAAGTCGCCCTACTGTTTACTTAGTCATTTCTCTCATCCAGGATGTTACACTCTGCCCCATGCGCTGCTTGAAAGCAAGACTGAATGTGCTGTAACTACGGTAGCCGCTGTCGATGGCCAGTTGCTGGGCAGTGACCGACTGCTGGGTAGTGATAGCCTCGCGATAGAGTTTCATGAAGTGATTGATACGGAGGTCATTGATATATGCATTGTAAGTAGTGTTGTGACTGGAGAAATACAGGCTGAGGTAGGTGCGGTTGGTCCTAACAGCTTGAGCCAGCTGTTGTAGGGTCAGGTCGTGCTCTAAGTAAAGCAGTGTGTCCTCGCAGTGCTCTGCCAATTGTTGCTCAATATGGGAGGCAACGGCCGATGGCAATGCAGATGCAGGGGTATCGTACTCTTGCGATGTCTCTGGAGCAGGTGGGCAATTCTCTTGTACCTCGGGGATACTGTCCAACTGAGGCAGCGTCTCCACTCGCCACAGCAAAAGGCCGAAAAGCAGCAGTTCGACGATATGCAAAAAGAAGATCAGGTTGGTGTCGGTGTCAACGAGTGCATAGAGGATGAATAAGAACAAGCATACAAGCGATACCGCTTGGCTCAGCCATACCTTTTTATTCTCCAAATCGGCATAGTTATCGTTCAGCCACCGCCCATATTGTCGCACGGCAAATACCATATATACAGAAAATAGTATATAGAGCGTCAGGATATAAACGGAGGCAATGGACATGAAAGGACCATTGGGATAGAGTATCTGTAATACCCCAAATGCTATGAAAGGTATCATGGCTGCAAAAGCTGGCCATACGGGTCGTTTGCGGTCCTGGAGCATAGCAAGCAATGTGCCGGCGATAGTGATCAGCAGCGTTAGGCAATCCAACACCACAATCACCACATAGCCCACAGACTGGATATCGAAGGAGTAGATATAGAAAAGAAACCACCATATATGACCCAAAAAAGCAATGAGAAAGAAGGCCGCAGCCCAACGGCGCAGTCGTAGTGACGGCGTGACATCAGGTGCAAAGGCGTTGCCCCGGCGCAGCAGCAGGTAAATGGCAGCAATGAGTGGCACCACTCCCGTTATGCCGTAGAGGATGAAAAACAGTATTATATCAGCAGATATTTGTTCGGTAAACATAGATTCAATATTATAATTTCAGGCTTCGTTAATTCTAACACATTTGTTTAGAGGTCATGATATTAAGCACCATATCGTCGGTCTTGATCATGGCATCGGCACCGATGCTGGTCAGGTTGTGGATGCTCTTGTCCACACTGTCGTCAACGATACCTTCCGAAGAACCGACACACTTGCCCTCCATGGCCAACAGGGCTGAGAGTACAGCGGTGGAAACACCTGAAGTAATCTTCAGCGAACAAGCAGGTTTTGCGCCATCACAAATCATTCCCGTCAGGTTGGCAATCATGTTCTTTACCGAGTAGCAGATGCGCTCATAGTCGCCTCCCATCAGGTAGGTGATGCCACAGCTGCTACCGATGCTGGCTACCACACAACCACAGAGTGCCGACAAGGTTCCGAGCGACTGCTTGATGTAGATGGCTGTCAGGTGACTGAGCATCAGGGCGCGGATAAGCTCTTCCTCCGTGTTCTCGTTCTCCTTGGCATAGACGCAGACGGGGTTGGTGGCACAGATGCCCTGGTTACCACTGCCGCTGTTCGACATCACAGGAATCATGGCGCCACCCATACGGGCATCGCAGGCCGAGGCTGTGCGCGCAATGATGTGTGAATAGATGCTGTTGCCAAAGATGCCTTTCGACAAGGGGCGGTCGATGGTCTTGCCCAGGTTGTGACCGTAGTTGCCCTTCAGCGACTCGCGAGCAGCATTCATATTCAAGGTACGGGCTTCCAGGATGAAGTCTATCTCATCGAGGGGAGCCGTAGTGGCAAAGTCGTAAACCAGTCGGAGGTTAAGGGCGGGTTCATCCACCGGAGAAGAGGCAACAGCCTGCAGCTCACCATCATCCACAAAATGGGTGTGACTACCTGCTATGATGGCTGTGGCCTGCTTGTCACCAGCGGTACAGATGACTTCGGCATATAGTTTTTCACTGATATTCTCTTTCTGCTTGATGATGATGGGATGTTCATCTACATATTTTTTGCCTTCTGCCAAGGATGCGGGCGTGAGGTCTTTGAGTACTTCCAACTGATAAGCACTCTTGCCGATAAGGGCTCCGAGGGCGATGGCGATAGGAAGGCCTATCATACCTGTTCCGGGTATGCCCACGCCCATGGCATTCTTTATAATGTTGGCACTCAGCAATGCCTCTATTCGTTCAGGACGGCAGCCCAATCTCTCAGTGGCCCGTGCCGTACACAAGGCCACACACATGGGTTCCGTACAACCGATGGCAGGCACCACCTCCTGATGTACCAGGGCTATAATGCGTTCGCGCAGTTCTTTGTTCACCATGACTTATACCTTATAAGCTATCGTTAATGACGTGCTAAGTTACTACATTTTTATGACAATAGCACACAAATCGGTAAAAATACACTATCTTTGTTCCCACTATGATTTATCCGCAGAACTTTGAACAGAAGATTGGCTTCGACCAGATACGCCAGTTGCTGAAGGGCAGATGCCTCAGTACACTGGGCGAGGAACGTGTTGACAACATGGCGTTCGGAACGCGTTATGCCGATATCAATCAACAACTTGACCTCACTTGTGAACTGCTGTCCATCCTACAGGGCGATGATGATTTCCCTGCCCAGTTTTTCTTTGATGTGAGGCCGGCACTGAAGCGTGTGAAGGTGGAAGGACTGTTTCTGGAGGAGCAGGAGTTGTTTGACCTCCGCCGTTCGTTAGAGACCATCAACGACATTGTGAAGTTCCTTAAGGCTGAGGGGACTGAGGAGGAAGGTTTTGAACCTCCCTACCCTAACTTGTATCAGTTGGCTGGCAATATATTGGTATTTCCCAAGTTGATCAGTCGCATCAACAGCATACTCAATCCCTACGGACAGATAAAAGACAGCGCTTCACCCGAACTGGCTCGTATCCGCAAGGACCATGCCGGTACGCTGAACAGCATATCCCGCATCTTGGCTGGTATCTTACGAAATGCCCAGAGCGAAGGTTGGGTGGAAAAGGATGTGGCACCTACCATGCGTGACGGTCGTTTGGTGATACCTGTGGCACCTGCCATGAAGCGCAAGGTAAGGGGCATCGTGCATGATGAATCGGCCAGTGGCAAGACGGTATTCATCGAGCCAGAGGCTGTGGTGGAGGCGAACAACCGCGTGAGGGAGCTGGAGATGGAGGAGCGTCACGAGATCATACGCATACTGATGGCGTTTACTGACGAGTTGCGTCCGCAAATACCCGACATACTGCAATCATACGAGTTCTTGGCGGAGATAGATTTCATCCGTGCCAAGGCATTGTTTGCCCAACAGACAGGGGCCATCAAGCCTGTCTTTGAGAACAAGCAATGGATGGATTGGGGAGCTGCCGTGCACCCACTGCTTCAGATTTCTTTGGCCAAGCACAACAAGAAAGTGGTGCCACTGGATATTGAGTTGACAAAGGAGCGTCGCATCCTACTTATCTCAGGACCTAATGCCGGTGGTAAGTCGGTGTGCCTCAAGACAGTGGGCTTGCTGCAATATATGTTGCAATGCGGCATGCTGATTCCGTTGCACGAAGGCAGTCATGCTGGTGTATTCAACAGCATCTTTATCGATATAGGCGACGAGCAGAGCATAGAAGACGACCTGAGTACTTACTCATCTCATTTGCTGAACATGAAAAACATGATGAAGCAGTGCAACAGCAAGAGTCTGATTTTGATTGATGAGTTCGGCGGTGGTACCGAACCGCAGATTGGTGGTGCTATAGCCGAAGCCGTACTAAAGCGGTTCAACGAGAAAGGTACGTTTGGCGTCATCACCACGCACTACCAAAACCTGAAGCATTTTGCTGATGCCCACGAGGGTATCGTAAATGGTGCGATGCTATACGACCGCAACCTGATGCAACCTCTTTTCCTGTTACAGATAGGCATGCCGGGCAGTTCGTTTGCAGTGGAGATAGCGCGTAAGATTGGCTTACCAGAGGAAGTAATAGCCGATGCTTCGGCCATTGTGGGCAGCGACTATATCAACTCGGATAAATACTTGCAGGATATTGTGCGCGACAAGCGTTACTGGCAGAACAAACGCCAGAACATCCATCAGCGTGAGAAGGTGATGGAGGAAACCATTGCCCGCTACGAGCGCGAGTTGCAAGAGCTGCATCAGGAACGAAAAGACATTCTCCGTACCGCCAAGAGTGAGGCCGAACAATTGGTGCAGGAGGCCAATGCCCGCATAGAAGGTACCATCAAAGGCATCAAGGAAGCACAGGCCGAGAAGGAGGAAACGAAGAAGATCCGTCAGGAGTTGGCAGATTTCCGCAAGCAACTGCAAGAGAAAGAGGCCCAAGAAAAGGAGGACAAGATAGCGCGCAAGATGGATAAACTGCGTGAGCGACAGCAACGTAA